>Ga0233414_10000128_pt1 | contig 31896 bp, 34 predicted proteins | sample Na_anoxic_10_MG_FD_189020 | JGI IMG/M metagenome (GOLD analysis project Ga0233414, IMG submission 189020) | Seawater microbial communities from Saanich Inlet, British Columbia, Canada - Na_anoxic_10_MG | ecosystem: Environmental > Aquatic > Marine > Inlet | place: Canada: British Columbia... | reverse complement strand
TGGGGATTGTGACCCACCGCTTTTTTTTGATTGCGTTTTGCGTTTCGAATATTTTTTTCTAATTATATTATTCCGTGATTTGGTCTGACTTCGCATTATATTATATTATATATATATATAATTATGGAACTGAGCAAATCTCAAACGCTAGAAAAAAAAAAAGAGATTTTAGAAAGAGAGTTTAATAAGGCAATTAAATATCACAGTTCATATCGTGGTAGAAACCCGTATTATCCATTCAACATGGATCAGTGGGCCAAAGACCTCAAAGAGATACCTAAAAAGTATGATGCGTTGATAAAAGACATTGATGTACAAATTGAAAATCTAGATAAAGCAGATACGAAAGGTCCGACATGTGCGATTTGTTTAGACGACATGTATTCTACTGATGGAAATTTAAACGCCGTAAGTTTTAACCCAGTCCATTGTAAAAGACATATTTTTCATCGCAAATGTGCAAGTCATGGAAACCTTAGTAAATGTCCTATTTGTAGAGATTCAAATAAAAAATTAACCAATATTGATAAGTCTAATTTACGTACACTTAGTAAAAACTCTCCTTCACCCACATCACTGTCGCCAAAAAAAAGTATGAAGGCAAAACGAAAACCACGCTGTCCCAAAGGCACTAGAAGAAACCCGAAAAACAACATATGCGAAACCCGAAACAATACGCAGCAAAAAAAGAGATGTCCTAATGGTACGCGTAAAAATAAGAAGACGGGTAATTGTGAATAATATGAAATGATAAATAATGGAGGAATAAATAATTATTGCAAACAATTTATAATTTTTTTCAATAATTCAGACTCAGTTCACCCAGCTACCAGTTTGATGATGAGATGATAAATAGCCTCTAATATAGTAACCCAAACTGGACATGATCTTATCAGACCGCACCATTCGCCTGGAGCATAGTAGCTACCTTTATATTACCATACATACGAGCATAGCGAAAGGGTGTATATCCACCACTGTCCTTGGCGTGCACGTCAGCGCCCTTCTCCAGCAGCGCCTTGCCCGCTCGCACCTTGCCATACACACAAGCCAAGTGCAGGGGCGTATATCCACCTTTGTCCTTGACGTGCACGTCAGCGCCCTTCTCCAGCAGCACCATGACCACCTCTACATGACCCTTCTCACCACAAGCCAAGTGCAGGGGCGTACATCCAAAGTTGACCTTGGCGTGCACGTCAGCGCCCTTCTCCAGCAGCACCATGACCACCTCTACATGACCATTCCTACAAGCATCGTGCATGGGCGTGACTCCATGACTGTTCTTGGCCTGCACGTCCGCGCCCTTCTCCAGCAGCGCCTTGACCATCTCTGTATGACCATTCCTACAAGCATTGTGTAGGGGCGTCTTTCCGTAACCGTCCTTGGCGTGCATGTCAGCGCCATTCTCTAGCAGCACATTGACCACCTCTGTATGACCATTCATACAAGCATAGTATATGGGCGTCTCTCCACTATTGTCCTTGGCGTGCAGGTCCGCATCCTTCTCCAGCAGCACTTTGACCACCTCTACATTACCAAACACACTAGCGAAGAGCATGGGCGTCTCTCCATCACTTGTCTTGGTGTGCGTGTCTGCGCCCTTCTCCAGCAGCGCCTTGACCACCTCTGTATGACCGTCCGAACAAGCCCAGTGTAACTCCATGTAATCACCAATTCTATCGCTATATAACTTCTTTTCTAGCTGCGACCTAACCGAAATTTGTAGAGTCAACGTTCTATCAATAATCCCCTGATTCTTACGCTTAATTTTTACGATAGCCTCGTAGCGTTCTACCCAAAACTCAAAATCGTCAGCATCTTTCGATTTAATCAGATTATGATGCGGACGAATAGAGAGACCAGGCATGAAACTGTAGATATGTTTGTAAATGTCCCGAGTCATTCGGAAATTGTTGATGTTCATCTTTGTTAAATTGTTGTTAAATTGTTGTTAAATTGTTGTATGCTTAATACTGAATTGGTTGTGGGAACTTCAATTTTTTTTAGATGGGGGTATTGTATCATTTTTTTACACCTTCGGACAGAAATATAACTAAATGGTAAGGTTTATTAGACACACCCCTTTTAGTGGCTCTTCTTTCTTTTTTATCTTGATAAATAGCCTCTAATATAGTAACCCAAACTGGACATGATCTTATCAGACCGTCCCTTTCTCCAGCAGCGCCTTGACCATGTTTCCATGACCATACATACGAGCATAGCGAAAGGGTGTATATCCACCACTGTCCTTGGCGTGCAGGTCCGCGCCTTTCTTCAGCAGCGCCTTGATCACTTCTGCATTACCATGACAGCAAGCATGACTTACAGGTGTGGACCCACTATTGTCCTTGGCATACATGTCAGCGCCCTTCTCCAGCAGCGCCTTGACCACCTCTACATGACCATGCACACAAGCATAGTGTAGGGACGTCCTTCCAATTTTGTCCTCGGCACGCACGTCCGCACTCTTCTTCAGCAGTGCATTGACCACCCCTACATGACCATTCCCACAAGCCCAGTGCAGAGGCGTCCATTTATTATAACTGGTCTTGGCGTGCACGTCCGCACCCTTCTCTAGCAGCGCCATGACCACCTCTAGATGACCTTTGCTACAAGCCCAGTACAGGGGTGTGTATCCATCATTGTCATTGGTGTTGACCTCCGCGCCCTTCTCCAGCATCGCATTGGCCACCTCTACATTACCATTGATACAAGCCCTGTGCAGGGACGTGAGTCCAACATTGTTCTTGGCGTGCACGTTCACACCCTTCTCCAGCAGCGCCTTGACCACCTCTGTTTTACCATCATGACAAGCCCAGTGTAACTCCATGTAATCACCAATTCTATCGCTATATAACTTATTTTCTAGCTGCGATCTAACCGAAATTTGTAGAGTCATTGTTCTATCAATAATCCCTTGATTCTTACGCTTAATTTTTACGATAGCCTCGTAGCGTTCCACCCAAAACTCAAAATCGTCAGCATCTTTCGATTTAATCATATTCAGATGCGGACGAATAGAGAGACCAGGCATGAAACTGTAGATCTGTTTGTAAATGTCCCGAGTCATTCGGAAGTTGTTGATGTTCATCTTTGTTAAATTGTTGTTAAATTGTTGTTAAATTGTTGTATGCTTAATACTGAATTGGTTGTGGGAACTTCAATTTTTTTTAGATGGGGGTATTGTATCATTTTTTTACACCTTCGGACAGAAATATAACTAAATGGTAAGGTTTATTAGACACACCCCTTTTAGTGGCTCTTCTTTCTTTTTTATCTTTTTTATACTCGCATCATTATTCGTTGGATCATAAACCGTATCCCACTTATTTTCAAAGTATTTACTATTATCAGTTGAAATAATATTATATTTTTGTTTAATGTAATATTTTCGCCTTTTTTGCCACTGTTTAACAAATATATCGTGCTGATCTATAATATCAATAACTAACGGATTCGTGTGTTTTGTTCTAAGAATTCTCCCTACTGACTGACATACATCCGTCTTTGGAGAAGCCATAATAAGTGTGGTTAAGGTTTTAATATCAAGTCCTTCGGAAGCCATTGCATATGTTGCTATAATTATTTTTTTCCCCTCACTTTCCTTCAACTGCTCTTCTTTCATCCCTCCAATATAGTATCCCACTGTCCCAACATTTCTATGCTCAACCGCTTTATATAGATATGTAATTAATGATTTATTATGTGCTAATATCATTATTTGTTGATCGTTATTTCGATCTAGTTCATTCTTCAAAACGTCTATTATAAATTCAGATCTGCGATTAAAATTGCATAATTTAGAGATCATCGTACTATACAATGGGTTTCCCCTATAGTCGTATTTCATTTCGTTAAATTCATCATCATCTACTTTATAATTAATTGCCCTTACAATCACCTCGTGTTCGCTGGTATTACTCTTTTCTTTATGTATAATATTTCCTAAGAACATTTTAAAGACCTTTGTAAGTCCATCTTTTCTCTGCATCGTACCAGAGAGTCCCAATGTATAGTTTGTCATACATTTCATCATGGATTTACTAAATACTTCGGCACCTAGATGATGTGTCTCGTCGTATATAGATATACCAAAAGAATCGAATAAATCTTCAGGGTAATCTTTTTGACTGAGAGATTGTAACATACCAATGACGATATCTTTACCTTCAATATCTATAATTTTCCCCTGGATCTTTCCTACACGAGCTTCAGGTAAGAATTGTTGAATTCTCTCTATCCATTGATTTAATAGAAATGATTTATGAACAATGACTAGTGCCTTCTTTTTCAGCTTTGAAATAATATTAAGCGCCATTACAGTTTTACCTTTTCCTGGATCAACATCCAATAAACCTCCTCCACTATCACCAACAGCCTTTACATATTTATTTACAATATTTACTTGATATTCTCTCAATTCTCCTGCAAAATCCAAATGTATATCATCACCAAGAGGCAATTTATTTTCAGTCACGTCTCCAAAATGTTCTACACCAAAATGTCTTGGCAAATACATTTTTTGAGGTGATTCTCTATATAATGGGAATGATTCTGGTTGTATAGGTGATTTAGGCAGATATGGTTTAACGGTTAGTTCCGTTTTGATATAAATCTGTTCTTTATTAGTTAAATCCTTTTTATAAATGGAATATCCTTTTTTTCCCAAATAACTCATTTCTATTGTGTATAATAATAATTATATGTATATACATTTAACCACTTTTAATTAATATTTAGAAAAATGCTCTTGCTAAAAATAAAAAATATAATAATATGATATATGGAATCGTACAAAGATTTATTCAAAAAGAGCAATCAACATCATCTTATTTTATTAGGTGTATTAGTTTTATACATTCTTTTGAATATTCAAACCACACCTGTATTAGCTAAATTAATTGATACTGTTTATGGAAATATCGCAATTGTATTACTTGCGTTCGTTTTTTTAACACATTCTAACCCTATTGTAGGAGTAGTCGCTTTATACGCCGCTTACGAATTAATCCAACGTTCTAGCGTCACCACTGGTTCTGCTGCTATTAGTAGATATTTGCCTACTGAAATGAAAAAGGGAAACCACTTATCCGCTTTTAATCAATTCCCAATCACTTTAGAAGAAGAAGTCGTTAAACAAATGGCACCTTTAGTTGAAACTTCTGGTCCTAGTCATTTACATTATAAACCTGCCGCCGACGACACACACGACGCCATGGATGTTATGGATACTACATCTGTAATTTAAATTTGAATTTATTTTTATATTATGATAAAAATAAATTTACTTACTTATCCTTTTTAAATTTTGTAAATAGATAATTAACGCCATATGATATTCCAGCTGCCAAAATTAATCCACCTACTACATAGAGAAATGGTTCTATTTGTTCCATGTTTATATCTGTATTTGCTCCCGAAGTCATACTACTTCCAGATACTGATTCATTAACTAATAATTGTCCGTCTTCACCTACTGGTTGACAATCTATATAAATATCGTCACCTTTGGTTGAAATGTTTGCCCCCTTTTTATTATAAAATAACTTCGACGATTTCACATCAACCGTTGTATTTGTTATTATGTTTTTAAATGCATTCATTGTTTCTCTGGGAATGTGTAATGCATCCTCAGCAGAATATACAACATATGAATACGTTCCATTACACGGTTTGTATGGTAATGTTCCATTATACGAAAAGAATCCTTTTTTATGGGGAATGAAATTATCTAATGAAAAATCCCCCATTGATACTGTTACAGACGATCCATCTGTAGGTGTTCTTTGAGATGCCTCTAATATTAATGCAGATAATTGTGTCGAACCTTTATCAGTTTTACTTCCTACCTTAATCGGGATACTTACAATTAGATTTTTTCCAGAACCACCATGTATAATTAATATCTCTCCATCTACATTACGTCCTCCATATTTATGTAATGATGGGTGATATATTCTAATGTCCTGAACCTCATAATTCAAATCATTAAATTTAACAGGATTGCTTTTTCCAGAATAATTCAAAGAGAGATAGTTGTCATTGTTAGTAACATTTGGTGTATATGTTCCATATTGATACTTATAATCACATTTTAATAAACAAGGACCTATGACCGAACTTTTATCAATGTTTACAGGCGCTGACGATTTTTCACATACTATATTAACAACCATATTAATATAACTTTATAAAATAAAAAAGACATTTACTTTAAGAAATAAATAGTATTATATATGAAACTTTTTCTTAAAGTATTATATATATATGAAACTGTCTGATAAAAAGATTTACAAAATTAAAGGAAATAATAACTCTAGGAAAAAGCGTAAATTAAGAAGGAATGCAACAAAACAGTATAAATCCAAGAGACGACATCAAAAAAAACAAGACATCAAGCGAAAAACTATGAAAATATATGTTGGTGGAGAAAATACCTCGGATGTATCCAGTAGTGTTTCTGATTCTTCACGTACAAATCAAATAAAAGAGCCTAAAGCCGTTTCGATTCCTGATGTTCCTGTCAAAGATGATCGTCCTGCTCTTGCTGCTGCTGCTGCTTTAGATTCTTATGACGCTACTTCTCCTAATTGTGATACAAGTAACTTTAATTCAGATGTTCCAGATGATGAAGCAGAAGCAGAAGAAAAATATAATAAAATAGCAGACTCGCTCGAGAAGTGCCCTGAAGAAGAGCAGCTTGAGCTCATTGTTGTGTGGGGAGATTATGTAGATAATTTTAAGGCTAAATTCAATAAAGATCCAAAACAATTCGTAATTGATAAGGATTGTGATAAATTATTTGAAGGATATATGAATTTTAATAACGTTCCAGATGATAAGATGGAAGCAAAAGAAAAATTAAGTAAATATATAGAACTTATATCAACCGATGATAAATGTTCTGATTCTGTATTAAATGCCATAAGCATATACACGGACAAAATGTATGAAATATACCCAGAACTAAAAGATGAAATACCAGAACCAGATACTCCTCCTGTTCCTGAAGATGATGCTGTAATTCCATTCACGGAATTAGAATTAGAACAACTATATAATCAGTATAAATCATCTAATAGAAAATTTAAACAAACAGGCTTTATTAAATTATTAACTGCAAAGACATCCATTGGTAATAAAATAAGAAAATTATTTGATATACCTACTGATGTAACCAATGCCAGCGCATACACTACAGGTAGACCTCTTAATAAAATGTTTGCAAACATTATTAATACAATTGGGAAAGGTGATACAGATGGTGATTCATTCCCACCAAAAGATGGAAATAATATTTCATTTATAGAATTTAAAGCATTTATAGAATGTGGAACATATAGAGATAAATCGGACAAAGAATTTAGTTGCGTAAATGTAAAAAAACCAGACACTCCTACGGATGATGTTCCTAGTGATTCTGGATCCACTGCTCCACCTAGTGATGATGTTCCTAGTGATTCTGGATCCACTGCTCCACCTAGTGATGATGTTCCTAGTGATTCTGGCTCCACTGCTCCACCTAGTGATTCTGGCTCCACTGCTCCACCTAATGATGATGTTCCTACTGATGATGTTTCTACTGATGATGTTCCTACTGATGATGTTTCTACTGATGATGTTCCTACTGATGATGTTCCTACTGATGATGTTCCTACTGATGATGTTCCTACTGATGATGTTCCTACTGATGATGTTCCTACTGATTCTGGATCCACTGATGATGTTCCTACGGATGATGTTCCCAATGTATCTGGTGTTACACCTCCCTCTGAAAATATTGAATTACAAATAAATGAAAAGGGATTTGATGGTGCATTAAAAAGAGTAGATATTAGTATTTTTGTTCCACACGATAGTAAAGTATTGGTGAGGGATTATGCAAAACAGACGGCAAAACAGACAATAAATGGTCTTTCCAATATTGGAAATTAATATTAAATATTATTATAACTGTAATAATATTTATTTAATTCGATTGCATTTAGATGTGGTTGATTATACATAACATAATAAATCGTTAATAGGTCAACTTCTTCATTACATTGAGCATAATTTTCGTTTAATATATATTTAACACAAAACTCAACAGTTAATTTCTGTGTATTTACTATTGTTTTCATATTTAAATTATCTATATTTTTTTCCAATTCTTCTATAGAATATTTATACTGTCGTAGTTTACTATTGGTAATAATGTTCATTGTAAGTTAGTTGTTATTTGGTAGTTATATATTCAAACGGTTTTATTTCAATTTTTAATTAAAAAATTAATTCTACCTTAATATTATATGTCCTTAAAATCGGAATCATTTATAGTATTTGGTTGTTGGAATAAATATAAAGATGGTATAGACCCAGACCAAATGCCAGTAAAACAGGTTACTGATAAAATAAAGCAATATCTTAATACAGTGAATACTCCTAATTTTTTGGTTATTGCTGGTGATAATTATTATCCAAGTAAAACGCATACATTGACAAGAGATGGTGATAGAGTAAAAACAAAGGAAAAAATAATAAATCCGATTAGATTTCGGTACGGGTTTGATTTATTACCAAAAAATATAACTACATATATGATACTTGGAAATCATGATTTAGATAAGTTACACGGAAGTTTATATATTGATGACACTGGATTAGATACACCATCAAAGACCAATATACTCGGTTTAGAAGCGGCTGATGATTGTGCTATAATCAAAAATGAAATAGCAATGGTTGAAAGACTTCAAACGGAAAATCCTAATTTTTTATTTGAATTTAATAAGTCTAAGATAATATGTAATACTTTAGTATTGATGATAGATACAAGTATATATGATGATATTGATGCTGGAATTATGTTGCCATGTTATATTAATTTTATACAATATAAATATCCAAATATACCAATAGATGATATAACTGTGGATTATTTACTAGAATTACAGAAAGGATTTATTTTTGGAGAAATAGAAAAGTATGCTGATAAAATTAGCAATATAATATTTATTGGACATCATCCAATATCTGGATTTAAATATAAAAATAATAATGTTAATCAAATCGTACCGACAGAATTATTTATAAACATGTTATATTCTGTATTTACTGCGCATAATAAAATTAAATATTATTATATATGCGCTGACTTACATAATTATCAAATAGGAACATTAACAATACGTAAAGACGGGTCAGAACCAATGACAATCAAACAATATATTGTTGGTACTGGTGGAACTGATTTAGACACTGATCCATTAAATGGTAAAGAACCAAAAGATCCGTATATTAATGCTCCATATGAAGTGACATATTCTATGACACCCAGAGAAAGGGATATATGTAGAGGGGTAAAACATGGGTTTTTAGAATGTATTTGTCGAGATGGTTCCGATTTACATTTTGTATTTTATCCAGTAGATCCTACTAAAATACCATTTGAAGGTGGAAATAAATTGCTAAAAAAAATGAAAATTAATAATCGGTCAAAAAAATATAAGAATATGAAGCTTAAGTTGAAGAAGACACTACATAAAAGAAGGGCAAAAATATAAATGTGCTAATACAATTGTAGTTGTATTTTATAAAAATTGATTAATTTTTATAAAATAAAATAATAGTATAAATTAATTAAATATTATGTTCAGTATATTAGGTATGTTATTTAAGTGTCATTACACTATATTTGACTATTTATCTACAAATTCAAATATTCCTATAGATGTAGGCTTTGATAAATCTGTCAATGATTGTGACAATATGAATAGTATTGATAGAGACTATTACACTTTGGATAATGATATTGAATCATTACAATTAGTACAAAAATCATACACTCCGTGTTTTATGCGTTTTAATTGTGGATATTGTTCAACACGTGTTAATGTTCCGTGTTTAATGTATAATGATAATGCATTTTGTAGTAATGAATGTAGAAATAACCAAATTTTATATGATAATAATTCGTGTAATCCATATACAAGAGTTATGATTAGAAATGTTACCATTTAAAGAAATGGAAGGTATCTCATAGTAGCATTATCATATAAAGTTGCTTGAAATGTAGCGTCAATACCATCAACATATACGGTGTCGCCGTTAGAAATTTCATCACATCCATATTCATTTGTACAGCTTCGTGACTTAAATGATACAGGTAATTTAATTGAATTGTTATTGTCGCTCATTGTATAATATTGCCATTTATCTCGACCGACGTATAATGGTCTTCCCATTAAAGCTAAAACCATTTCTGACCCGTTCAACCGTTTCAATATACCGACTTGTCTATAATTCGTGTCAACTGCTCTAGTATTAATATTAATAGGAATTCCTCCTCTAATATCTTGTGACTGAACAACACGTTCATCTTTTAATGGCGGGGTATAAGGGTTCAATAATACATCATCTTCCACATTAGAAAAAGCATAGCTAGGTTTAGGAAATAGTCCATTTCTATTTTCTATCGGTGCCTCTATTTGTGTATCTTTTAATTGAATGTTAATGCTTGTTTGACGCGTATAAATAATATAAAGCAATATACTTACAGCAATAAGAACAAATGTAAATGTGAAATTTTCAAAACATATTACGCCTGGAGGACATTTACCCATGATATATATTACTGAATGAAAATAATATATATTATTCAGTATTTTGAATACAACTTATTTAAAATCTTCTTCAGTTTTTCCAGTTAATTTACTAAGCATGCCAGTAATACCGTCTAAACTACTCATATCCATATTTTGCATAAAACTTTCAGCAGTCTTTAAAAATGGTTGCATACCGCTGATATTTTCCATTAATTCTTTTTGTTGGGATAATAAAGTTGATGTTTGGGCAGTTAAGCCTTCAATTCCACCATCACCTACATGCTTTTGTAAATTGCTATATGCCTCTTCAAGTGTTCCCGCGTAATCAACTCTATTTTTTGTTTTGCTTGATCTTGTAGATACTTTTGAATCAGGAGCAGGGAGAGGAGGAGATTTTGTATTAGTCTTTGATTTCTCTTCAGCATTTTCCTTTAATTTATCCTTTAATTTATCCTTGGTTGCTGATCTTTGCGTAGACATTCCTTCTTTAGTTACTGGTCCTTGAATATATGTTGTTCTTGTGGAAGCAAAAATAGATGTGGATACAATAGTAATTATTAACACAATAATCATATTTTTACTAAAGTATGTAGTTAAGAATCCAATAATAAGGAAAAACATAACAGCCTCTACATTTTTTACCATTAAATAGCCAAGTAAATTTAATATAGCAATAACAAATACAGTGTATAATACATTTTTGTCATTTAAAAGTTTATCCATTTTTGGAATTTTTAAACTAATTGATTTACTCATCTTATATAGTAATAATAGAAAAAATTGATCAGTATTAATAATACAAAATATATATTAACTAAAAGAAGTATGTTGGATATTAATTCTAAATTTAAATTAGCAGTGGTTGAGTTATATACTCCATACAGGCATGGATTTCATAATGATAAAAATAATCATCACGTCTATGGACATCATATTATCAATTATTCAATTGATGTTGACGAATTTTATAATGAATTAAATAATATTAACGACGACTTGAAATATACTAACACTATGGCAGTTGAATCATTAGATAGGATAAAATATGAAATGTCTATTAATACACTAGAACACCCGACAATAAGAAATTATGAAAATATTATTAATAACCCAAAACAATATGAAATTCAATTAATTGAACCAATTACGGTTTCAACTGGCGATACAGAATTTGATAAATATTCGGCTGCTATTATAAAAACGCATTGGATTCGTTTGATTCAAAGAAGATGGAGAGAATTTAGAAAGGAGAAAATTAAGTATATATCAAACTTACAAAACCTACAACAACGGGAACTAACTGGCAACTATCCAGCGTGTTGTTATGTTAGATTTAATTTGGGTATAAAATAAACAAATGATAATTTATAATAAATAATTTATTAAATTATTATTTATTACAATAAATGTAATTTATTAAATTATTTTTTTCCAGAACGCTTTCTACGAGACTTCTTGGTGCGCTTTCTACGTCCTTTACCTTTCTTTCTTGATCTTCCGTATGTGTAACCACCTACTGTGGGTGCAGGTGTAGGAGCGGCAGCAGGAGCGGCAGCAGGAACAAACTCTGGCGCTGATGGATTGGTTCCTGTACCAGCTGTACCAGCTAAAGTATTAATATCATTTTCTAAATTTTTAACAGCTGTCTCTAATTTGTCCATCTTTGTCATATTAGAAATCATGGATTTAATATTGGTGAGTTGTTCGCCTTGTTTTTGATCGGCAGCAGATATTACTTCCTTCATTTCAGTTGTAGCAGTAGCGCCTTGACTTTTCATATTATCCATTGCATCTCTAACTTTAGAAACTTGAGCCTGCATATTTGATAATGTTTTTACTAATTTGCCACGACTTTCCTCTAACGCAACATTTTGAGCGAGAACGTATTTAGATAATTCTTCTAAATTAGCCATTTTATTTAAGGTGTCTTTGTAATTAGATGGTGATGCCATTTATATATAATAATATAAATAATTATTCGGTTCTAATAATATCTGCTAAAGTATTTCTAATTTTACGCAGATTATCTAACACTTTATTTATTTTTTTTGTCAATTCATTTCGTTTATTTAAAACTTCTTTGGAGTCCAATGTAGAAACATCTTGTTCACTCTCCGTTATTTCCATTATTAAAGTTAATAACTTTTCTTCTTCAATATTCATTTTTTGATTAATTAATTTTAATTTCTCTCTACTACTAGCTGTTGTATTCATCATAGTGTCAATCTTAATACTTCGCTGTTTTAATAATTCTTCAATATCCTTTATAGAAGTATCAAGTTTACTCATCTATAATAGAATTAGAAGTTATGTCAGAATCATCTTTTACTAAATCATCTATTTCATCTTTGAGAAAAGATATTTCCCGCATAATATCTCTCTGTTCGTCCTTAGATTCCTTCAATTTGCTATCAGTCAATTTTAAATCTTGTGAAATATTTCCTATATAAGAATGTAACATATGTAAAAAGGCGGTTTTTTTCTCCTGTTCCTGGATTACATGTTTGTTATACCTTTCATAATCCTCTAGAACACTTCCTAATAAACTATTTTCCTTTTTATTTTGAATCAATTGTTGTCTTTTTGCACATAATAATTTTTTTCTATTTTCTAATTCTGCTTTCATTTGAAAAATTTTCTTATCTCTTAAAGCTAGTTTCATCTTATATATAATCTACAAAAGTTTTTATATTTACATACTAATTTATTTACCTACATACACACTACATTTGTATATATTTGTATAATTAAATTGGTTACATAATGTAGACAAAAACAATAAATATAACCTATATAAAAATCTAAGCCTATAATATTTAGGATGTCTAAAACACAAATAGAACCGTTGCTCCAAGAAGACGCTAGTAGATATGTTATGTTTCCATTACAAGACCAAGATATATGGCAAATGTACAAAAAACAAGTTGAATGTTTTTGGCGCGCTGAAGAGATTGATTTATCAAAAGATACTGCTCATTGGGAAAGCTTAACTAATCCAGAAAGATATTTTATATCTATGATTCTGGCATTTTTTGCAGCATCGGATGGAATCGTATTGGAAAATTTGGCTTCAAGATTTATGAGTGAAGTTCAATTATCGGAAGCAAGAGCATTTTATGGTTTTCAAATAGCTATGGAAAATGTGCATTCCGAAACATATAGTTTATTAATTGATACATATATTAAAGATCGCGAGGAAAAAGCGACACTATTCAATGCAATTGATAATTTTCCTTGTATTAAAAAGAAGGCTGATTGGTCTATTAAATGGATTAATGATAAAAGAAGTTCATTTGCTACGCGTCTCATTGCGTTTGCATGTATTGAGGGTATTTTCTTTTCTGGCGCGTTTTGTTCCATTTTTTGGCTTAAAAAACGTGGATTAATGCCAGGATTAACATTCTCTAATGAACTGATTTCTAGAGATGAGGCTCTTCATACTGAATTTGCGGTTCTATTATATAGTAAATTAAATAAAAAATTAAGCAAATCTAAAGTAATGGAAATTATAAAGGATGCTGTTGAAATTGAAAAAGAGTTTATTTGCGAAGCATTGCCGTGTCGTTTAATTGGAATGAATAGCGATCTAATGAGTCAATATATTGAATTTGTTGCGGACAGATTATCTGTTCAACTTGGATATGATAAAATTTATAATGCCAAGAATCAATTTGATTTTATGGAGATGATTAGTATTGAAGGAAAGACTAATTTTTTCGAAAAACGAGTTGCCGAATACGCTTTGGCTGATAAGACCAAAGACGATGATGTATTTGACATGACTGGTGATTTTTAATCAAAAATAAAAATAATATATTCATATTTTTATTTTGTAGTAGGGGGCAATAACCCATTAATTTCTTATATTGTTTCAGTTTTACAATTTCATTTCATTTCATTTCATTTCATTTCATTTTTCATTTCATTTTTCTGTTTTTTTTCATGTTTCTGTTCCTTTTTCTTTTTGAAATCTAGACAATTTGTATATATTTGTCCTAACATTTCGCAATCTACATTACTAGTTTTTAATTCATGACAATGTTCCAATAGAAGGATTTCATATTTAATACAAATATCAGAATATTTTCCCATTTATATATTATTAATAATATTTAAATAAATAGATTAATATTTAAATATTAACCAGTATAATTAATAATAATGAGTAAAATAGCATTCATTACTGGAATTACTGGGCAAGATGGATCATATATGGCTGAATTATTGATTGAAAAAGGATATAAAATTTATGGAATTGTCAGACGAACCTCGTTAGTATATACATCGACTCGATTAGATCATATACGAAGTAAACTTAATCTGGAATATGGTGATTTAACTGATGGTTCTTCTTTGACAAATATTATTCATAAAATTATACAGGAAAACTCTGGATTTGAGGTTCTAGAGATTTATAATTTAGCAGCACAAAGCCACGTAAAAATTTCGTTTGAAATACCTGAATATACATCATTGGTTGATGGAATCGGAACGCTTAAGTTATTAGAAATTGTTAGAACATTTCCTGAAGACATTCGAAAAAAAATCAGATTTTATCAAGCAGGAACAAGCGAAATGTATGGAGAAGTATTAGAAACACCCCAAACGGAATTAACCCCATTTAATCCCCAATCTCCTTATGCCTGTGCCAAAGTATATAGTCACTTTTTAGTGAAAAATTATAGAGACGGTTATGGCCTACATGCTTGTAACGGGATTTTATTCAACCACGAATCGCCCAGAAGAGGAGCAAACTTCGTCACAGCAAAAATTATTAATGGAATTAAAGATATTAAGATGATGAAAATACCGCATTTATTATTGGGTAATATAGATAGTAAACGTGATTGGGGTCATTCAAAAGACTATGTAAATGGAATGTGGCTTATGTTACAACAAGACAAACCAGATGATTATGTATTGGCTACAGGAACTACAACTAGTGTCCGTGAATTTATTGAAAGATGTTTTCTTAAAGTGGGTATAGAACTAGAATGGGATGGAGAAGGATTAGATGAAACAGGTACCGATACACGTACAGGAGCTATAGTTGTTAGAATAGATGAAAAATATTTTAGACCTTGCGAAGTAGATTTACTATTAGGTGATGCAACGAAAGCTAGAGAGAAATTAGGATGGAAATTAAATTATGATTTAGATGGACTTATTGATGATATGATGAATCAATAAAAAAAGATAATATAATATAATAAGATGAACATTTATCTTTTTATATTAATAAATATTGTATTGATAGTGGGAATGATGCTTATAGCTTATAACGTAAATATAGTGTATACTTCCGATAAGATTATTAAAAAACTATATGGTGTATCTAAAAAGGAAGTAACATTAACCATGTATCTTAATAAAGGGTCTTTACCTAGTATGAAAAATATAATAATAGGATTAGTCTTTGGAATTATATTTGGATTTATGGACAATTTTGGTTTATGGATTGGTATTGGAGCATTCCAAAAATATATATCAGGTGGAATTAAAACAAAGGCTGCTTGGGGCAATACATATAGCGATCTATTAGGTGCAACATTAGGTACTTTTGTAGCCAGTATAATAATGGACATATCAAATTATACGAATGCAGATGCAGATGATATGCCTATCTATGTAAATACCTTGGGTATATTTATTGGGTGTATGTTGGGTATGATTGCTGGTAAAGCCTTAACGACTGAACATTAAATATTGTGAGTTGTATTATAAATTCAATTTATTTATTTTAAAGAATTAAATTGACTTTTATAAAAATCAACTATCATTTCAGTCAATGGACCTCCACCAGGACTATTATTAATGTCTATCACACACCAACCTCTAGTAATATCATTAATTAACTCAATTCTTCCGTAATCAAAATTTATATTTTTACAATATTTTTTAAAATTATTAATATTTTCTATACCAAATACAGCTAATAAATCACAAAATTTATAATTACACTTATTATATTTTCTATTTATATTTTTATTGACATCATGACTAATCATAATGGAACACAAATGTAATTCCTTAGTATTTAAATTCTTAAACACAAATATATTTAATTCTTCACCTTTATTATTTGTTAGTATGGGTTGAATAATAAATTTTGTTGTATCAATTTTACCAATATCTTTTTTATTAATTAAGTGACATTCTCCATCTTTTTTTGTTTCTTTTGCATATATATGTGAAATTGCCTTTACAATATATGATTCATTCGTATATTCTGTAATATTATAATTACCAAAACCATAATTAGGACTATCTTTTACAATATTTTCTTTTGTCGTATCCTCAAATTTAAGCCCATAATTCCAAGTATTATCTATATTACACTTTACATGAAAAAAATCAGGGGTTATGACTTCACTTTTGTCACAGTAATCCCATATATATAAATAATAATCGTTTTTGAATTTATTATTACAACAATGATATATTTGAGTATCTAAACCATATGGATGACAAGCTTTATGAAATAACATATGATATATATAATATATATATCATATATTTTATATAAAATTAATAACTCATATTGTAAAATATTTTTGTAAAAAATTACAGTTAATAATTATGTTTTTACTTTCTTCTTCTGTACTCAGTTTATAATAATTACGGAAATCCTCTTCTATCTTTATTCTAGTATGCGAGTATCGTTCAGTTATATTGCTGCTTTGTAAAAAATGTTTATCGTCCATTAAAAACTTTAAATCTAAACAACCAAATGAAAAACACACACGATCAAAATCAGTTATATCATTCAGTTGATTATTATTTAATTTAATATCAAAATTATTACAAATATGTATATCCTTACCAACATGCCCTTCATTTTTTATTTTATCATTTAAGTAAATCTGTCTACAATATCCGTGAGAAGACATACCATCTAATTTTTTTGATGATTTCACTCTGAAATAATAACTGTGTGAAATAAAATTCAAATCATGTTCTACATTGAAATTATCATGTGATACAAATTCAACACCATGAAATGTATTACATTGTTTATTTATATTATAATTGGTTAGATACTTAGATACATCCTTTATATAAAAAAAATCGTCATTATCGGTGTTTAGATAATAATCAAATGTATTAAATTCTGCACATGTATGTATTAATTTAAACAAGTTCTTTCGTAGGGTTGCCCATACATTTCTATTGTATTGTAGCTCCGTATTATAAAATATAACATTAATATTTTCATTTCCTTTATACAGTTTTATATTATACGCATTCGGTATATTATTTAATTTGTAGGATGATTCGGTCAATGTAATATTCAAACAGTTACATATATTTTTATAAAATTCATTTATTCTATAACTCTTAGAAACGCCTATAAAAAAAACAAATTGACGTGGGTTCCATATGTCTTTATAAAATGAATAAAATGGTTTTAGCAGCACTGTACTATTTTTAAAAGTCGTAGATATTAATATATTATTTACCATATATGTTTATATTTAAGTATTGTTCAATTTATTTAAATCTTAACAAACGTTATATTCAATTGATCATTTTTTAACATTTTATAATTTTCTTTTGTAATCATGCGTTCAACTAATTGTTTTGTGGTGTTTCGGGGATCTTTATTTTTCAACAATAAATCAAATTCAATCAATACATATGTTGGATATATTTTGTCATCTAACATTTGATTTACTGTCTCTATTTCTGCACCTTCTATATCCAATTTCAATAAATCTATCTGGATATGACCTTGTTGCTCCATTATATTTTTTATACTATCTACAGGTACTATATCATACTTTTGTCCAAACATATTTTCTACCAAAGATTGTGATACATAATTGTCATTGGACTGTTTATAAAATTTTAAATCCTCTTTTTTGTTCCATAATCCAATATTTACATACTTTAATTTATCAAAATTAGGAGACAATGATTGAATACAAGAGTAATAGTCTTTTTGAATTCCTCCAGTAAAGTGCTGTTTACTATTATAGTATTGTTTTACTTCATCAAAATGTTTTACTGCTTTTGAAGTTGGATCAATAAGTATTATATTGCAATTATATTTACATTGAAGTAATAAATCAAACGACACGTCTTCACCAACACCACCGGAATAAATGATACTATTTTCATTCAAATTCATATTGGTTGGTACATACCATCCTCCATAATTTGTTCCTAGTTTTTCCATTATAGTATAAATAACAACGATGTTTTTATATTATAACTCAACTGTTATCAGAAATATAATCCGATATTTTACAGGTAATTGTCGAAATAGAATGTTTATTGTCGTCGTTAATCACAACTAATTCTTTATTACCCAAAAAAGAACAAACTTTTGATAATCCGCTATTTCCACATATCAATATTTTGGAATGAATTAAATCACTAATTACATTTAAGATAGGTGTGTTTTTGCCCGATACAGTATATTTTATATTCATCCCCTTTAATTTATCAAGTATAAAATCAATATTTCCATCTGTATGAAAGTAGTATTCGTAATCAATATATTTATTTATAAGAATGTCTATTAATTTCATTAATATCTTATTGTATTTATTGATTGATTCACCCCTACCAGTGATTAATGCATCTCCAAGTCGAATATGGACAACTATATTCTTTTCAGACAACCAGTTTGATGGCAAATATTTATTTATAAACAACGGAGCCATGTCGTGAATATTTTCACTATGTACTATTTTTTCAGTTTCATTTAATTTAATTTTGTCAAAAAAATAAGCATTGTCTAACCCATATAATATATTTTCATCTGGAATTGTCGGTATTTTATACACTTCGTGCGAATGAATATAACCGTTGAATTTTCTGTTATTAATGCTATATTTTTGTGTAAATAGATGTACTATTTCGGTCAAATATAACTTACATTGTTGTTGTTCAATTGGGGACAAATGTTGAAATTTAAATGATTTTTTTATAAAATCATAACCACTAAATTTATAATCTCCAACATTATGTAAAATCATACAAGTGAATAATCCATACATCTGATGACCTAGTCCGTCGCTCCCATGTTGTATTATATTGACCATATAATATATTATCACTATTATTTTTATGTATTGATTCGAATACAATATATAAAAATATTAGTAAATTTCTGGAATAATATATACATGTGGTGGTGGTATCCTTGGTAGATGGTATTGTGTTCTTGTTTTATCATCATGATGACAATGATATGATTTGAACATTATTGGATCATTGTTGATTAAAAATCCATATTTCTTGAAAACATGCAATACTCTATTGTCGCATCCAGGATGCCCAAAGTGTATATTAAATACTGTATCATTCGGTGGAATATTTAAATTGAAATTACTGTGAAATATCCACGAATCTTGACTTTTATGCGACTGTGGTCTAATGTGTAATTTACAATTTATTAAGTTTTTCTCCCCTGTATATTCCCATCTAAATAAAGATATTAATTTTCGCGTAACATCTAAATCTGTATAATGTAGTTTTGAAATACTGTCATCAAAAAATATATCACTATTTGATGAAATTATATAACCTTTTAAATTATATCTTTCTACACAAGTAAAAATATCTTTAAATATCATTCGTACACCAGTAACTATTTGAATGATTTTATCTGTAGGATTTTTCAATCCAAATTCTTCGTCAGTATAGTGTCTTTCACTTAAAATATATATTTTAGAAATATGATTATTGTTTATATTTCTGGATAATGCTTCTTGAACTTCTTTAATCCGCCTTTGTGTTTTTGGAAGATAGTATTGATATATCAAATAAATATCATCCTTCACTTTTTTTGATGTATCATTTATAATAATATGCGACGATTGTAATGTTTCAGTATCTGGTATATTTGTGAATATTAGTGTATTTAATTTATTTGGAATTGGTGTATTTGATTTATTTGGATATGTTGTTGTATTTGATTTATTTGGATATGTTGTTGTATTTGATTTATTTGGATATGTTGTTGTATTTGATTTATTTGGAAAAAATAGTCTCATATATTTATATATGAGACTATTTTTTATTGGTAAATAACTCAAATATTACTTATACAAAATATGTTCTATCATATTTTTCCAACAATTTTTACTGTGAACATTTCTTTGATACCATTCATAACATGCTGTTGACATCTTGGTCCATTGTTCATTATTTATATTTGCCATTTTTTCTTTCAATTCTTCAGGTGTTTTAACTAAAATATAATGTGTATTTTCTATCAATGGTTCCATATAAGAAGAAACTGTGACCTCTGGTGTGACAATGGGAACCGTACCAAAAGCCATTAATTCCACTTCACGATGACATTTTGATCCATATCCTCGCAAACATAAGCCATATTTCGATCCGCGCAATTTCATCAAATACTCTTCATGACTAAATTTATGTTGAGAACCCTTCGTACAATGATATTCTGTCAAGACATTCTCCCACGTATTGGTTGTCTTGCGAAATTTCTCTTGAACACTGTTCTCAAAATTACCTATGAAAATACTTTCAATTTGTCGATCGCTATGTGAAAGAACACCATTAATTCTAAGAACTTTCTCCAAAAGCATTGGTTTTCTAGGCCAAAATATCCATGGTTTAATATTTAAATTAGGTATATTACTTTTTAACTGTTTTCCTTCTACATTAACATCACCATTCCCTAATAACATTAGTGAACTATTAGCAATTTCTTGATTACACCAGTCTAGTGTTGGACGGTCATATGTTAATATATTAGGTGCTAACCAACAATGTATGGTTTTATCATCATACACAACATGTACGTCTTTATTTTGAAGCCCCATTAACAATGGTAGTTCTCTATAACTATCGTTCTTATGATGACCCCGTCCTTGAATTGGTTGCTTTGGTACTTTTAAGACCCATTTATTGTAATATACACGATATATAATGGCTAATACTTTATACATTTTAGCATTGGATAAATTTTGAACAATTATATTATTGAACTGTTTAAACCGGTCGACTAAAAAATGTGTATGAATAAACTTCAATGGTTTATTTTTATAATACAATTTATCAGCAGAAGTAATATTTTTTTCTATTTGTCGCGACCCTTCTGGAGATAGGAGAAATCGCCAACATTGTAAATTATAATTTTCACCAAATTCAAAGTATGAATATTTTTTTACCAAATCTTCAATCGATGCCTGATCAAAATACCGTGATGTCTTTGTAAACTCTATCCAATCATCTGGAACATTTTTATTTTTGGTCCATAACATACCACCATTATAATACCCTGTTTTATTAATATGTTCTTGTGTAATAAATTGTGGCGATACACCCAATTCTTTTGACATATCAATGTCATCAATAACATCAGTAATGATAATATCACTATCTAAAAATAAGGTATCATTCGACTCACGTAATGCATATTTAATTACAGTTGATTTTGCCATCTGAAAATCACTCCATATACCTTTTTGTACCATGATTTGTCGGTTCATACCATCATATTTATCTAATTCTACAAACCATGTTATTTGTAATCGTGGTTGGGGTGTCATATTATTCACGATTTCTTTCGTTTTTGAATCACATAAAATAAACATTTTTTCATTTGGATGATATACAGATAATGATAATAGTAATCCAATCAATTCAAACGCACAATTCGATGTACATATAGAAGAAAAACTACTGGGTTTACTCATTTGTATATTATAAATTATATTTTTATATTATTATAGCATAAAAATATATATTCAAATTGATTATAATGAATTTCCCCGATTTAACCAAACGATTTACTAATGAAGAGAATATAAAGTCGTTTTTGTATTTACAAAAATACATGTTAGAAAAGACTAGTAAAAATGAACCATTTTTTATCGGACGATTATCTGGAAATGAACCCAATTTATGTGGTAGAATTTTAACAAACCAATTAATACATAATGGGTTAGTAAATGAAATGTTGACTACTGCTGGAATCCAGATGATATCATCCGACGATGTAAAACAGTATGCGAAACTGTATAACACCTCATGTAGAAATAGCAATATACTTGCTGTTTGGTCTGGTGGAATGTATATTCAAACAAAACCTTATTGCGATTTTTTACATAAATCGTATCCTCATCAAAAACGAATTGGTGCTCAAGCAGTAGAACCGTTTTATTTTGTAGACCATCCAGATTATCATTTTAATGATGTTTTCAAAAACAAAAAGGTATTAATAATTACATCACACAAGGAAACGACGATAAAACAATTAAATAAACATGCAACTATTTTCAATAAACCAATATTTGATGAAAGTACCGAATTTCATGTATATAAACCTCCTCAACAAAACGGTGGCAATCATGATAGTAATGGGTGGACGATCCACTTTGACAAAATGAAAAATGACTTAGAAAAATTGAAAAAGATTTTTGACTTTGATATTGCTCTTGTTAGTTGTGGTGGATTTGGTATGTTAATATCAGACTATATTTATTCAGAACTGAAAAGTAGCGTGATGTATGTCGGTGGCGGTCTACAATTATATTTTGGTATTATGGGTAATCGTTGGAAAACGCATCCAACTGTATCCAATCTTGTAAATCGAAATTGGACATCTGTATTAGACCAAGACAAACCACCAACATTAGCTTCTAACCCACAGTTATGTGAGAATAGTTGTTATTGGTAAACTTATAACCTACCCTTAATTCTTTGTAAGTCGCGTTTCACCAATGTTGTACATACATTTCGCATAATACCTATCTTATTTTGAAAATCAGAATTATTTTTAAATGTTTGATTATTTATATCATATCGTGGATTACCACCAACATTTATACATATTTGGTCTTTTATTGGATAAAACCAACCAATTTTTTTATACACTTCATTTATCCAATCATCACAATACCAATTTATTATTTCAGGTGGAAAATAATATCCAAATAATTCCATATGCTTTCTTGAAACAAAACTTTGTGTTAATAATCTCATATTATTAATATCCACTGGACCAGTGACACCAATATTATTATGTTTTATTTGTTGATTAATACATTCAGAAATCCATCCTTTTGTTTTAAATTCAATATCATCACCACATTGAAAAAAATAATCACATCCGTCATCAAACGCTATTTTAAACAATTTATTCCACATTACCGTTAAATGTCCTTTATTCACATTGTCCATATATATAAAATCAATTTCTATATTTGTCATTACCGAACAGAATCGTTTAATAATTTGCATATTATCTACATTATCATATATACGGTCATTCCTATCTATTCCAATATAAAACTTATACATATTTTGTTTGTCGTATGTTAATAAAAAACTATTTAATGTATGATTATATAAATATGACTCTTTTATTGTATTCCAATCTCTATTATATGAGGTTGATGGAATAATTATTCCAATTTTCATACTTGCTTGATTCATTAATTCATTAATTATATTTAAATTATATTTAAATTATATTTACATTTTTACACCCTGTGGAAATTTACAATCTATACGATTCGCATTACAACAGTTCTACCTGTTTTTACTTTAATATTTTGTTTATCTTTCTTTGTTATGTTTATTTTACTTTCTGTGAGAATATTATGAGTTGAAAAATCTGTAGCATTATAGGTTGATTCTGATGTAAATTTATATATATTTATATACTCATTTTCTAATTTCATATTAATATTTGATAATGATTTTAAACCATGATTATATTTTTGACCAAGACCGATTATTTCTTTTTTTGAAATCATTTTTTTCACATTATCTGTAAATTGCAGGATATGAGTATCTAATATCTTGAAAAAAACACTTCTGTCTATTTTTAATCCCGACGTTCTTACTCTAGAATTCATTATATTGTCTTCTTGCGACCAGCCCCATAAATTAGGAAATCCGTTTGTTTTTTCAAAATCGCTCCCGGTTATTGAAAAAATACCACCTAATGCAAATGTAAATCCATAAAAGTGTTTTACTACTCCATGTGTTGTTTCATATGGCAATAGATTTTTTGTATATGGCAATGTGTCTACATCATTAAATACAAATGTAATATTCTTGTATTCATTCGGATATTTTTGTTTTATTGCTAAAAAACCAATGTTTTTCATTGCACCACGATTAAATGGTCTATTATCACATTGATGACTAAAAAATATTTCATAATCTTCTTTTTTATAATCTTCTAGTATAAATTCAATATATTTTGTGAAGAATTGTTTATGATGGACTCTATCTCTATACGGAACTATAAATATTAACTTGGGAACAACCATTTATTTATAAATATATTTTTATTATGAATATTTATCTAAAATTGCTTTTGGAATTAATTTGTCTTGAATACCTTCTAACTTTTTAAAGCATTTGTTTATGGTTACTTCACTAATTTCACTTACCCGATTCACATCGCGCTTTGATATATTTAATTTACAAACTTGAGATATAAAATACACAATTCCCGCAGCAATACTATGTGGTGTATTTTCTGGAATCAAATTTCCCTTTTGAATCCTCAATGCAACAAATTTACTACATTTTGTCAATTCTTGATTTACATTCAATTTACTACAATATCTATCAATGAAATCTTCTGGTTTTGTTCTACATAAACTTGTCTTGTCTTTATTTGTCATTTCTGATTCAATTTCATTTAGTATAGTAGTAGCATTCTTACATCCCTTGGTTGCACTAGTATTGTCTAGTGTAAATATCGTTGCTATTTCCTTTGCAGTTCTGGGACAATCATTTGTTCTACACGAAATGTAAATAGATGCTGCAATAATTCCATCTCTATTCAATCCTCTAAATGTCTTATGCTCTGAAATTTTTTTATGGAAACGCAAAGCCTCGTCAATAATAATTTTTGGTATGCCCGCATTATGAGCTATAATATTAATTCTCTGAAATTCATCATACTGTGATTTTTCTTTATATGGCATAGATTGCCATTCTGTATACCGTCTTATTTTTCTCATCTCATATGTAGTTGAACCATGACAAAGAACCTTACATCCATAAGATGATTCTATTAATAGAGGATTCACAGGCATTCCACATCTTGTAGGATCAGTACTGCTACTATCCTCTGCACCATAATATCTCCATTCTGCTGATTGATCAACCATATCTGTATATATTACACTACATTTAGGATCTGAACAAGCTAAAAATCCATTTTCTGTCATTCTTACACCTGATTTACAAATATCGCAATTTTCTCTTTGTCCTTGTGCTCTATATAAACACTCTATTGGTTTTTCATCTATAAAATTATCTTCTATCTGTGACCATAGTTCTTTTTTAGACTTGGTTGCCTTTTTTTTCTTAGTGAATCTATCTGCCATTTATTATAGCACATAAATTCTTTATTTTTTAATTCAATTTTATTTTATATTTACCTAAGATATATGGGTGCCCAACAATCTACTCCCGATTTACCAAAAGAAAAAACATTGTCTTCTACCATTGATTATCTAGCAGCCAATTATATATTAACCAGTAATTTCCAAGACCTTAAAAATTTAACAGACCCTAAATATTGTAAAAATTTAGTTATTCTTACATCAGATGTCATCTCTAGATATTTAACTGAACGCGAAATCGTATTTTTGAAACAACGAATGGAGGGTTCGCTTGAAAAAAATGAAATGACAACGGAAAATATTGCTTATTTCAAAAAAGATAATATCGGTAAAATGGATATTAAAAGTGATTTAAAAAAAAAGAGAATGTGTATTGCTGTTGCTAAATATTATGTTAAGATATTTCACGTTTTTAATGCAATTGCTCATACAATTAATCCAACTTACACATGGAAAGATAAATTCGGGTCCACTGTTACAGTTGATTATGAACATAGAAATGAAATACCACAAGACGCCCAGCCTACTATTTCAAAAGTAAATTTATGTAGTTCGCGAATAAATGCCCTTATGAAAGACAAAGCACCCCTTGATATATTGAAAAATAATCAAACAAATACTATAATGGATATTAGTTCTAAATTTTGTGACTTGAATATCGGTAAACCTGGTAGTTCCAAGACTTTAGGAAATGAACCAGGTATCCCTGAACTTGAAGCCCTATACTTTGATATTTATGATTATAATACCGGTAAATTTTCGTCAATGTCTGAAAAAATGCTTACACAATATAAAACTGACCTTAAATTATTCTATGAATTATTTACTGGAAAGAAGACAGTTCCTCAAAATATTACAAAATTCAGCCAAATTCCTCTTAGAGATTATAATACATCTAATCCATGTGGTAAAAACGGTGCGTTCCGTAAAACATATAAAGGTACTCTCAAAGAAACATTATTTAAGCAATATGCTGAAAATGTCCAAACTATGATGACAAATACTACTAGTAACCAAAAGATACTACTTGGTATAATTGACCAATTATTTGTATTTGTTAAAGATCCTCAAGATGCTAATAAAAAAATTGTTGTTATTAATCCAAAACTTAACAATGATTTGCTTTCTAAGATAATTGTTGAAGCTAGACAAACAATTGTTAAATTATATTCTACATGTGAAGAAGACTTCTTTAAAGGATTACAAATTTTTGAAGCGCTTGTCGAAAAACAAATCATTGATACATCTGTTGCGCAAATTAAAAAACTTCAGACAAATGTAGAAGAAACTATATCATTGGATGAGACTCAAACTGCCCCAATCGTACAAGAGGCATTAGATACACCAGTTCCTCCTACAGAACCAGTACCTCCTACAGAACCAGTTCCTCCTACAGAACCAGTTCCTCCTACAGATAAAGATAGTGATGATGTAATATTAGATATTGTTACTAACTAAACCATATCTTATACACTCTTACATAATTTATGTAGTAATATTTTTCAATACTATATAAATTTACTTATCTTCCTGTATCACCTCTATCAGTTTAGTCATAATATCTTGGTTCTCCAAAAGCATTTTTATCAATACTTCTTTATCTGTAGTAGGAATATTATTGGTTTTTGGTGTAACTTCCTCTTGAATAATGGAGCACTTCTTTTTGTGTCTTGATAATCCTTGACGATGTTTGTATATTTTTCCACAATTACATACATTACTTGCGACACCTTTAGTATGTTTAGATGTAGATAAATGTTTATTATAGTCACTTTTTCTACTACATTTATAGTCACATTTTTCACAATGAAAATTATTGGAACTTTTTGATGTAAGATCCTCTTGAATAATGGAGCACTTCTTTTTGTGTCTCCATAATCCAGTTCTGTCTTTATACTCTTTATTACATATTTCACATACATATGGTGTTTTTTTGATGGCATCATTGTTGCCGTCAGTTGATATGTTATGTTTTCGTGATAAAAGATGTCTATTGTAATCACCTTTCTTAGAGCATTTAAAATCACATTTATCACAATAAAATTTGTCGGTATTTTTTGCCGTCGTTTTTCCATTAGTCATTTCTGGATTTAATACCATTTTGATATGTTTTTTTGTTTTGTTATGAACTTCATATAGTTTAGTTGTTCCAAAATGTACATTACATACATTACAATATAATATTTGCTTTTCTTTTTTTATTACCTCCTTTATAATTTTCGGTTTAGGTTTTGGTAAGGGTTCTATACTATTTAAAGTTGCTTTGTATTCCTCGAAATATTGTTGTTCGTATTTTTTAGCTGACATTAAATCATCACATTCATGAAACGCAATTATTTGCATTTTCCAATTATCCCAACCCCCATTATCTCGAATCACGTTATATAATTTACATTTATAATTAGTATTTTTTGTATTTGAACAAGATTGTTTATGTGATTGTTTTCGTTGAACAAAATTAGTAGTATGACCTATATATAAATCATCAATCGTGGTATCTTTACAAAAAATCATGTAAAATAATGTACTTGAGTAATCAATTTTTATCTGTGACATCTTATATTTACTAAATATTTTAGTTTTATATAATTTTCGTAAATAACAAAAGTATATAATTCCCCCTAAACATTCTCATTAATTTCTTTTTCTTTTTCTTTTTCTTTTTTTTTTAAATATGCCCGTCTTGCATATTCTTTTTTCTTTTCTGGAGATGCTACATATGTGCTTTTGTAATTAGTTCGTTGCTGATAGTCTCTTACTCTTGTTTTTTCTTTCTCTTTATTTCGTTCATAATATTCTTTTCTACTTGCTGGTGCTGTGTATTTTTTAAGATGTTCTTTTGTTGTTTGTAATTCTTCTTTTAATCTAGCATTTTCCTCTTCTAATACTTTCATTTTTTCATCTGTATCCATTACGATAATATATATAATAAGAAACATTTATATCTTTTTTATTATAAAAATGTGATTGGAGGACCTCGGCATCGATCCGAGTACCTCATGCACGCTAAGCATGCGCTCTGTAACGGAAACTTTTCAAGTTTCGACCATTTGAGCTAGACCCCCTTCCAATATATCTAAATATAATATAATATTAGGATATTACGCAAAAATATATTTATTTATACGATTGTTTTGTTTCATTGTCTAGATAGACATTCTTGCTTATTGATCGAATGATTTTACCTGTTTCCTTTTCATCGCTTTCTATCTGTGTCATGGAATTGAATACTAGATTTGTCATCTTTGATTGTAAATTTTCATCTGTTTGCCATCCTTCATTCACATCCCTCCATTTACGTATCAAAGTCCGTTGTTTTAAAGACAATTCTTTTATCCCCTTGAGTATATATAGCAATTCATTATCCTTCTCCCACTTATCTGAATCTTTTACATATAATGTTTTTCTACTCGCATCTGTACAATGTATAGGTCTGTCTAATATATCTAGTTTGTTAAGACCATTCACCATCATACTTGTTATAGTTTTAGTTAATCCATTCTCTATAGTACTATCATATGTTTCACTTGTAATGGGGAGCGATTGGATAAAGTCCGTTAGATTCATAGCATTCTTACAATGGTCATTCAAAAACATCTGTATATTGAATTGATTATTAGTAGTATTATGACTGTTTGTATTGTTTGTAATGTTACTATTTGTATTATTATTCATTCCCATATTAGGCATCATCTCTATCATTTTATCCATTACATCTTGATTCTTCAAGAGCATTTTTATCAACAACTCTTTTTCTATATCTGTAGTAGGACTATTATTAGTATTTGATATTTCTTTCCCTTGAGTAATGGAGCATTTTTTTTTGTGTCCACACAATGAAGAAGCATGTTTATAAATTTTACCACATTCACATTGATATGTTTTGGCGAGTTTTGGCGAGTGTTCATTAGGAATTGTTATTATTTTATGTTTGCGTGTTAATGTATGCTTAATATAATCACTATTTTTATTACACGTATAGTCACATTTTTCACAATGAAATTTATTGGCGAGTTTTGGCGAGTTTGTATTAGTCATTTATTAGTAATATATACTAATATAATAAATCGCCTAAACCTTTTGCATAATATATTTAAAACATGTCAGAATTTTTGTCATAACAACTAAAAAAAGGTTGAAATAAAAAACAGAGCATTAAGCTCTAAATGACATTTTCACCATTTTTTCAATTCTCATTTCAATAATCAAAAAAACACACAAAAATAGTGTGTGTAATTTCCAAAAGTCAAATATGAAATGGGAAAACGTGTAAAATGTAAATTTACTACATGTATCTAAAACAAATAGATATTTATAGTATTATTTATTCTCTTGATATGTAGTGGTTTACTACATGCCACTACAAGGGTGTTTTTTTATAAAAATGTCATGTAGTGAGGCATTGCCTAGATAAAAACGCATCCTCCTAATTTCCGAAACTTAAAAACCAGGAATGCATTAATCCGATTTCGATGATGAAAAAATGTGTGAAAATAAAATGAGACTATAGTTTTCTTGATTTTCTTGATTTTCTTGATTTTCTTGATTTTCTCATTTTTTTATATGTTCTACTTGATTTTCTTGTTTTCTTTGCCTTTTTATTTGTTCTATGTGATTTTTTATTTCGTGTACTTTTTTTACCACCAAGTTTATTCGTTGGTTTCATAATACCGTCAATAAATGGCATTGGTTCGATTGAACCAATATTTAACTCATCAATTTGTGTAGGAATAACTGGATTGAGATCACCTGTAAGTGGTTTTAACCCTTTAATTAGTTGTAAAAATACAGTTGGATTCATAAGTGTATCTTCTGAAGATATTGGTTTTGCATGAGGATTAGTAACAAATGTCTGTTTATCTTTGGGTCTTAATTGATTTAAAACAAAAAATGACGTTTTAAATTCAATGTTGTTAGAATTGCTATTGTGATTCGATATTCCAAGTATTATTCTAGCAACAGTAGCCCCTGATGATGTCCGTTGAATCTCAGTCGGTCTGCTTTTTACTCTAGCTGGTAATGCAGAACTTAAAAACTTTGCAACAGGTACTGCCGTAACAAAATTAATATACATATACACCGTATGTGCTAATGGATTGCCACTAAAATTACCGCGAAATATTGAAGTTTTTGTGTTACGACAATCTAATGGTTTCTCATATGCTGGACCTGGTACAGGTATTGTTTTCATAGCAGAACCACAATCAATAGATATAACATTTCGTTGAGTACTACCATATTTTTTAGCGCTACATGGATGTTCAAATCCGTCTGTTAATCCAGTGTATGATTTTTGTGGGAGAGCAGGAACTGGGTCCCCACGATTTGTAATTCTTTTATAAAATATTTGTTTATCTAGTATTTTTTGACAAAAATTATTTGATAATCCAGGACTCAATACTCTAGGTGAAGCAATAGATATACAACAAATTTGTTTTGTAAAAATATCATATGGTGCTTTATCATATGGCGAAATTCTAGTAGTTTCATACCAATCATTTGCAAATAAAGTACATAATCCACCACCTAAAGAATGTCCAGTAGTAAAAACTTTGATAGATTCCTTACCAATGGGTTTTAGATAAGTTTGTGCTAAATATAACATACTTTGAATAATCGTATGATAAACGTCGTCTAAAATTTTATTAATACCTCCAAGAATACCATACATTTTCCCTTGATCTGTCAGTAGTTTTTTTTTCAATTCTTCGGGAGATAAATCCTTACCAACAGCATATGGGATAATACTGGTTGGTTTTGAATATGAACCAGCAGACTTGGCACTATACGTTCCTCTAAATACGACGAAAATTGAATTAGGCATTCGAGAATCTACCAGAATATAATAACCACCATAATTAGATGTAGATATTGAAATATAAGCTACTGTAAAATCTGTTCCAGTAATAACAGTTGTTGGTGGTATTGTTGGTGGTATTGTTGGTGGTATTGTTGGT
>Ga0233414_10000127_pt1 | contig 32015 bp, 43 predicted proteins | sample Na_anoxic_10_MG_FD_189020 | JGI IMG/M metagenome (GOLD analysis project Ga0233414, IMG submission 189020) | Seawater microbial communities from Saanich Inlet, British Columbia, Canada - Na_anoxic_10_MG | ecosystem: Environmental > Aquatic > Marine > Inlet | place: Canada: British Columbia... | reverse complement strand
GGCGAGGTCTCTGACCTAGAGTCTGAGCTAGGTCTAGGTATCGCTCCTATTGAGGAGCCTACACCTGTAGCTGAAGAAGCCGTAGTAGAGGAGGCTGTCGTCGAGGAGGCTGCCCCTGAGGTAGACACTATAGCCGCCCAAAGCGCGCGATATGCTCAGCTAATTGAGGATACCCCTGACAGTGTAATTGAGTTGTTCGAGAAGTGGACGAAGAGCACTTTTTCTCCTGAAGTTGTAGCCATTGAGAATAAAGAACCATCTCAAAGAACTCGCTCTGAAAGTGCTAAGCTTGCTGCTGTAACCCGTCGAATGAGGAAAGCTCTAGCCGCAGCGGAGGCCGCAGGTCTAGATAACTCGGCTCAGGTAGAGTTGATTAGGGCTGTGAATGAGCGGCTTGAAAACCAAGAGCCTACACCTGTAGCTGAATTAGTTGAAAATGAAGAATCTAAACAAGCTTTAAGAGATATCATAAATTTAACAGATAGTAGAGATATTGCTGATTTTGTAAGTGATGGAACTTGGGGCGGAGAGGGAGCTTTAGGATTTGATAAAAATGGTAATGTTGTTTTAACTAGATTTTCTGATAGTAGAGAAGGGTTAACTAAAAGTGGAAAAATATCTACACCCACTGAGTTAAAAGCTTTAATGAATAGTTATGGAGGTGAGCAGATACCTACAAGTGGAATTGCAGGTGGAATTGAAGCTTATCAAACTGAAAACGGTACGACAGGAACTTATAGAATACCGTTAGCAGAATTTAAAAAGTTACTTAAAGAGGGTTATATTCAGTTTGCAGGTTTTGGTAATAAAGAATTCGTATTAAGCCCTCACATAGCTTTAGAATATTTATCAGAAGTTAATGGAGAAATAATTAATCAAGATAAAATCAATGCTAAATATGATGCTTTAGAATCAGCACAACAAACTAGTGAGGTTGGAAAAGCTCCTGTTAAGAAGGCAGCCCCTGTTGAGGAGGCTGCTCCTGTTGAGGCGGACGGTTTGAGTCAGAAAGATTTAGAGCGAAGAGAAAGAAGAGAAAGCTTAAAGGCTGAGGGTTACACGCTTGATGCCGTGCAAAAAATATTTAACGATATAATATATAACCGACCACAGGAGAACAACACCCGTGCTATAGTTAATGCGTTACGAAAGCTAAAGTCAGACGGTAGCCTTTCAAGCTCATCTTCAATAAATTACTCAAAAGGGGGTAGTGTAAGGCTCTTTATGTCGGACTTTTCTGAACTCGCAGTAGGTGATATTTGGTTCAACTTATTAGACGGAGAAATTACCTTAGAAGAGTTCAAGGCTTTTGCCAATAAGTTTAATGTAGCACTACCTGAGGCAGCCCCTGTTAAGAAGGCAGCTCCTGTTAAGAAGGCAGCCCCTGTTGAGGAAGGTGATGTAAAGAGAAAGAAAGGAGAGAGCGATAAGTCCTACTACGGACGGGTGAGTGCGGCCTCTAAAGCTAAGGTCGCTAGGATAGAAAAGGAAAAGAGGGAAGCTGCGGAAAGGGAGAAGACTAAGAAGGAGGCGCTAGGGAAACCAAAGGAAACGGCTATGTCCCCAGCTGAGGTAGCTAAAGCTAAGGCTGAGCAGAAGATTAAAGATGAGGTACCTTCCTTTGACCCTCTTGATTATGATGATAGGGTAGTTGAAATCGAGGAGGAGATAGCTATCGAGAAAGGAAATACCACCGAGAAAATAGCTAGTGTAAAGAAGGAGGCGGCTAAGATTAGAGCCAATAAGAAATTGTCAGCGGCTAAGAAAAAGGAAAAGATAGCTGAGCTTAAGGAAGAGTTAGATGAATTTAAAGAGGACCAGTCCGACCTTATCGATTCCTATCGGGACGACATCAAAGAAGTAAAGGCTGAGAAGAAGGCCGATGAGAAAGAGTTTAATAAAGCCAAGAAGGATGCCGAGAAGAAGGGCGTTCGATTCAGGTTGCAGGATGAGCAAGACCAGATAGAGGAGTACGATGTAGACGCCATCGTGGATGAGATGAACGAGCTGGGCCCAGCACAGATGGAGTTCACCACACCCACCGCATCTCAAAAAGGTTTAGAGGTTAATCCAATTGAAGAAAGTAAATCATCTGTTAAGATTACAGAAGAGCAGGCTAAGGAGTTAGGGTTCGAGAGTGTAGCTGATATGCTAAAAACCATTGAGACCTTTAACGGTATTCCTATGTTGCCCGCTATGTCTGATATGCTGGCCTCTGGAAAAACGAAGGACTCGGAAGGGAAGTCCATGCGTCTTGATGGCGGATTGTTATTCAATATACTTGGGTCCAATAAGGACCTGGCTTGGGCTGGCGTTACAAAAGAAGGCGCTCAAGAGATGTACGATAACGCCGTTAAATTGTACGAATCAAACAAAGATTTGTTCGAGTCTTTATGGGAGGAAGGGCGCCTACCTAATGGACATATACCTCTTATGGTATTGCGAATGGGTAACCCCTCCGTGAATTCTAATGAAGCGGTGTTCAGGTTCATCCTTCCTACTATAAAGAAAGGGGAGAACCAAGAGCAAGCGATGACACTGCTAAGCGAATCGGTTGAGGCTAAAACAAAAGTTGATAACAAGGCTGTTAGACGAGACGCTGCTTCACTAAAAGCTTTTATCGAAAAGAAAAATATAACAACAGTATCTCAATTGCTTCAAGAAGTAATAAAGGATATAAAGAAAAGAGCTAAAGGAGACTACAAGAATACCCTTCCTTTATCTGCAAGAGGACTTCTTTATGACGTGATGTTTTCTACCGAAGGTGCGGTGACTAACTCTAGGCCATACGCTAAAACGCTTTTCCCTGGCAACAAAGAAGTTCTTCAGAAGCTTACGTCCAATTTTATATACAAAGGAATTGGCGAGCCATCCATGCTAAAGTCAAAGCAGGGAGAGGGTGTTGCGGTTATGGGTGTCGATGTACTTAATGGTGGTGTAAGAAAGGCCGACCACAACAACTATGGCTTTGGGCCTAAGGGTAGGGTGATTGCTTTAATTAAGAATCCAAAGCACGGTATTGATATGTTTGCTGAGTGGGCAGCAAAGGCTCCACGTATATTCAAGTTAACCAAACCTAAGAAAGGTGGGCCTGAAAAGCTTCCATCTCAAGAGGATGTGGTTCGTCAGACAGGTGGCGCATTCTTTACCGACGCAGCGTTTAAGGGAGCTAAGGTATTGAGCGAACAGATTTCAGACCTTAATTTACTTATCGGTAAACTTAGGTTTGCCTTTCCTTCTGTATCGGTAGCCACCACTAAGAAAGAATTTGATGCGATTGTTAGTAGACCAGGTGTAAAGACGAGGAAGATAGAGGGCAAGACCATACTTGGTATTACAATGGAAGGCAAGGTCTGGGTTAACCCTGACGCTGCTTCTCTTGCTACACCTATCCACGAGTTCGGCCACATATGGGTAGACTACCTTAGGTCTAAGGACTCTGGTAAGAAGGGCGATGTATTACTGGCTAAGGGTTTTGAATTAGTTAAGGGAACCAAGGCTTATGAATCAGCTAAGAGGAAGTACGGAGATACAGAGCTGGCTTTAGAGGAAGCCCTCGTTGAATTGATTGCTACTAAAGGAGAGACCATAGTTAACGCAGCCCAGAAGTCTAAGTTCAAGAGCTGGCTTAACGCGATGTATGAGTTCATCAAGGAGAAGTTTATCCGTAGTGCTGACATCAAGATAAATGATGTTCAGGATATGACCCTTGATTCGTTTGTTAACACAGCGCTCGCTGATTTATTTGGTGGTGTAGCGGTGAGCTCCACCTTCGACCCATCCTCGATTAGTGAGGCGGCAAGGGCTAGGTACGAGACGGTGGACGCGGAGTCGAAAGGACTCGCTGAGTCCATCCGAATGATTCCAAACGACTCATCTATATCGATGACCGACATCATTCAATACGGGCGCTCTAAGGGCTACTCAGACGCGTCTATCCGTGAGCTTCTCAAGCGACAGGGGTACGACGTCAAGACAATCAACGAGGGCATCACTGAATATACTCAACCGAGCATCATCGTTCCTGCTGTCTTCGGTAATGTCGAGGGCGGCATGACCATAGGTAAGGCTATATATGAGAGTGTAACGAAGCAGCTCAATGAGTTCGCTGAGGTGACGCAGGAGAACAAGACGAAGAAGACAGCCAAGGAGATTCGTAAGAAAGCGATGGCGATACTGCGTGAGAACGAAGCGTTCAATGAGCAGTCACCTAGCACACAGCGTGAGTTGCTTCTAGCTATGAACGACTCGTTATCCGTAGCCACGAACAAGGATGTATCGCGTGAGATGAAGCAGCTGCGTCATGACATACGTCAAGGCAAGGCAGCCATCAAGAACCTGAAGGAGTACCAGACTAGGCTGCGTCGTCTTATCCGACAGGAGATGAAGCAGACAGGTCTCATCAGCCGAAGCAGGGTCAATAGACTACTGGCTAGCGTAGCCAATACCACGGAGAAGAACTTCTATGCGCAGGCACAGAAGGTATTGAATACTATTGACGAGCAGCGCGAGGCTGAGAAGAAGCTACTGATAAATGACCTGATAAAGTACACTAAGAAGCAAGCGAAGAAAGCGAAGACAGCCAGTGGAAGGACGCGCACGCGTGGTCTTGATGCGGTAGGTCAGCTGTACTTTGAGACGCTTACTAGGGTACTTACTATTGCTGCCTCACCTAACAAGCAGATGCGCATGAGCGCAATCGCTAACCTACAACAGAAGCTCAATGAAAGCGAGGTGCTTCAGAGCGCTATGGTTAAAGTAAAGAACAATAGGAATGAGGCAAACGAAAAGCAGGAGCTAACCCTGCCCGAAGAGAAGGCCCTTGACCAGTCTATTGCTCTTGACGCGTGGGGAAACATAGCCGACATGACACTCGAAGAGGTCCGAGCTTCAGTAGCTATCATAAAGTCAGAGGCCACAGCTTCACGTGCTGTACTCAATGAGAAGCGTTTACGTGAGGCAGCACAAGTAGAGGGCTTAGAGGTAGAAGCTGTTGCGGAGGTAAAGAAGTTAGCCCCCATACTCTTTGATGAGGAAGGCAATCCGCTTTCGAAGGAGGAGGTTATGCGTCAGCGTACCAACATCCTCAAGCAGTATAAGGAAGGAAGCTTCAAGGAAAAGTTCGAAGCCGTTAAGCAGTACGTGAGTACGATGCAATACTCGGAGCTTATGAAATCTGCAAGGTCAAACTTTGATATCGTTAAGCACCTCGGTACGCTGATGAATCAGATGGGCCCTTGGTTTAAGGAGAATGTATACGATAGGCTCAACGTATCACGTCGCAATTACTTACAGGGGCTGGATGACCAGCGAGCTAAGATGGACGAGATAGCCAACTCAGTTAAAGGAATTACGAAGGGGTACAAAGAGATGGAGCGTGTCATCTACAGCCCACTCAAGGAAGAGATAGCTGAGTTCACTATCCAAGGGAAGAAGTATCAGTTCAATAAGTCACAGCTTATGTGGTTGTACTCGCTCTCAAAGAACGACGTGCAGCGAGAGATGCTAGAGAAGCAAGGCGTTCCTATTGAAAAGATTGAAGAGTTCTTAGGGCCGCAACTGATAGATTTCGCGGATAAGATGGTGACGTACCTGTCTCAGGATTACTTCGAGTCAATCAATAAGGTCTACAAAGACGTCAATAATGTTAACCTAACACAGATAGAAAACTATTTTCCTACTCGTAAGATATCAAACGATAACATGACTGACATCATAGCTCAGGGAGATTTCAGTAAGGTCTTCAATGCTATGTTTGCCACAGCCCTAAAGGAACGAACGGCTGTTAAGGGAGAGATACCCCTTCAGAGTTTTAACTTCACTGACCTACTGGAGAATCACTTCGATTCTATGGAGAGGTTCAAGGCGTTTGCTTATACCACGCGGGACCTGAATAAAATATTCTCATTCCCTGCTGTTGTGACGCTGATGGATTCACTTGGTATTAAGGACTTGGTTAATCAACACATCAACCACGCTATCAACCCAGCCTCTGTACAGGGCGACGTCGTAGGGCCTAAGGCTATCGCTTGGTTCCAACGTAAGTTCGTGGGCTCTATCCTCGGACTTAAGATGGCTCAGATGTGGAAGCAGGCGTCTTCATTCGTGGCGTCCTTCGAGCAGTACGAAGCGTTCCCTGGTTACCCTAGCTTTAAAGTAGGTAAGGTTGATGTGAAGCCAGGTAAGGAGGTTGTGGAGTTCACAGCTTTTTTACTTGACGCCGCTAAGATGTACGCCTTTGACTTACCTGTTGACATCATACGTATGGCACAAGGTAAAGAGAGCGCGGGCCCTCTGTCTTTAGCCCGTAGTATATCCCCTGAGTTTAGAGACCGTCTTAAGAAGAGCTTGCAGAATGACATCGCTGGTCTTGCTGGGGGTCAGACGCCTACCTATACAGAGCAGCAGAGATACAAAGCTTTGTCTCGTACAAGGAGAGCGCTTAGGTCAGCGGTGGGTGCCTTCACTTCTATGGGTGACCTGCTTGGTGTACTCGGATACATGGTAACATACAAGAGGAACATCAAGAACGGTATGTCTCCAGAGAAGGCGGCTATTAAGTTTGATGACTACAACGCTACGCAGCAGAGTAAGAGAGAGACAGAGCGTAACCAACTACAGCAAAGCCGTAATGTCTTCATGCGTATGTTTACTATGTTCGGTAGCGCCACGTTCTTACTTATGAATAACGTGATGCAGTCAACCAAGAACATAGGCAGGTCTGTATCCAAAGGAGAGACACCAAAGCGAACTGATATCAGGAAGCTGTACTTAAACCTAGGTCTTGTCAACGCGGTCTTCTATGGCACGGCGTACGCAGCTAAGCTAGCGGGTAGCAACTCCGATAAGGACGAGTGGTTGAAGAGAGTAAGAGACTCTTTGTTTGGACTGAACCTTGTTTACAGCGTGCCTCTTCTGGGAGCAGCAGCAGAGACCGCTTCAGAGTTCATACAAGAAGGTAAGGTCCCTCGTATGTCATCAGGCGGTGGCATCGACCCTATATCCAGCGCGTTGACCAACACCCTGAGAAACATAAGTAACTCTAAACTGGACACGTATGAGCAGCTTGTGCCTATGGCTAGCTTATTGATGGGCGCTAACCTAGAGCCTATCGTTGCACTAGGGGAGATGGCTAGCGGTACGAACATAGACGGCGATGAGATATACGAGGTGATGGGTATACCTAAGAGCCAGCGCCCTAGCTAAATAAAAACAAAATGGAAATAAAACAAATGAACAGAACGAACTTTGATGTTCGTTTTGCGAAGAGGGAGCAAGATTTTCTTTTCATATCAGACGTCCACTACGATAGCGTCAAGTGTGATAGGGTAAAACTAAAAAAGCATTTAGAAGAAGCGGTTAAAATTAACGCGCCTGTTTTTATTTTTGGAGATTGGTTCGACCTAATGCAAGGGAAGTATGACCCGCGAGGAACATACAGTGACCTGCGTCCTGAGTACAAATCAATAACCTATCTTGATGACGTGATTGAGGATAGCTATGAGTTCTTTAAGAAGTACAGTGAAGTAGTAAAGTTCCTTGGTAGGGGTAATCACGAGACGAACATAGAGAAGAGACTTCACACATCACCCTTAGATAGGTTAGGCCAATTGCTTAGGCATCACGGAGCTGATGTTAAGGTGGGTGGGTACGCAGGATGGATTAAGTTTTCTCATTTGCGTGCAGATAAAAAAACAATAAGGGATAGCAGTTTGCTTCATTACCATCACGGATTTGGTGGTAACGCACGGAGAAGCAAGGGTGTCTTAGAGGTTGACTTAGATGGTTCTCAATTCTGCCAAGCTTCTGTTATAGTAAGGGGACACACTCATCAGAAATGGTACGTCCCTGTAACAACAGATAGGGTGAACTCTAGATTACTTCCTGTTCAACATACCGCTCACCACTTAAGGTTAGGTAGCTACAAGATGTTAGGAGATAGGTTTTCTGGTTGGGCTACTGAGAAAGGATTCATGACGCCAAGGTTGGGCGGATGGTTTGCAAAGAGCAAGGTAAATGGAAAAACAGAGCTGCAAGAATGGGAGTTTAAGGAAGCTAATTAAAAGAAAGGGGGGACCACTGTCCCCCCTCTTACTTGGTTATCTCCGATGTATAGTCCATTAGTTCCTTGAGTATATCCTTTATCTCTTTGACCTCCTGCTCAACGAAGTCTACCTCCTCGTCTATGAGGTGCTCGTAGAGCTCGTTACAGGTGTCGTGAAGGCGCTCCATCATGAAGTTGATATACTTTACTCTGTCGTATGCATCGGAGTCCCTCACGCCACTGTATTGTATAAGCGCTTTATCCTGCTCTCCATCTCCATCTCTTTACCTATACTCGTTCGGTCTCTGACCACGTTGTATATACCCATAAGTCTCTCGTCATACCGAGACGCCTCTCTGTTCTGAAGTGTTACCATTTGGTACAACTCCTTCACCTCGTTGAGCTCCTGCCTTAGCTTGTATAGCTCATCGAGAAGTTTAGTTTTAGTCACTGAGTGTATCGACTGAGACTCGTACTCATCCACGCAGCGCAGGTACTTCTGCCTTAAAACAAAGTCATGCTCCAAGAAAAAGCTAAGCTTGTTATTGTAGTGGAAAATTGTAGCGTGGTTCTTACTAAGTATCCTACCTATCTCGGTAAGGGTGAGGCCCTTATCTAATAGTATCTTAGAGAATACCATACGTGCATTTACGTTAGGTCTAAGTCGTCTACGCTCAAAGACATCTGCTTCGAATACGTGCGACACAATTTCTGCAAGCACATCAGTGTGCTTTTTATCATACCCTTTACTCTTCATTTGATTTAATTTAATTCTTTTAATACCTCACCTTTAGATACATAGTCTAGGTATGTATCCGAGTCCGTCTCTTCTATATCCAGAAGGACGGGTGCGCTCTCACCATCGCTATAGTAGCTGACTATATAGAACAAGGGGTCTGGGCAGTTCACTACACCGCATACCTTAAAGAAGTACTGCGACATATCATTCTCATCCTCAAAGAGGAAGTCATCGTAACCCCTATAGAAATAGTCAGCCGACCTCTCTATCTGTACCAGCACCTTCACCCTGCTCTCTCGGTCAAGCGTAAGGATAGCATCCAGAAACTCTTGGTCCGCATCGTATGGCGTCTCATCCTTTGTATAGCTCAACCTGTAATCCATATGTTCTTAGTTCTTTTATTCTGTACTCCTGTAGTTTAGATAGCCTACCCGTCGGTCGTTTGATTTCACTGAACAAGACGTCGCTATCCCTGGGTATAGCTATCAGGTCAGGGATACCATTCTTGTTTGTCTTGATGAGCTTGATGACATAGTAACCCTGCTCTTCAAGCTGCTTGATTCGTTTGCTTTGTATCTGTTGTTCAGTCATCGTTACAAACTTAATACATCGCGTTTGAAGTGTCTGAGCGTATAGTCTTTCTTCTTAGTCACCGCTTTGTATATGTCCTTCTCGATACCACCGTCAGTAAATACCCAGTACACATCGCTCTCTAGTCTCTCCTTCGTGGTCATCCTATCGCGTGACTGCCAGTAACTTGTGGCACTGAAGTCTATGTTGTAGTACACCAAGGCGTCGGCCTGACGTAGCGAGATACCCTCACGTCCGCTGACTATCTGTAAGGCTATGCTCTTGTCCGTGGTCTCGAACTCAGGCAGCTCAGTTGTAAGGTCGGAGCCATATACTTTCTTCAAAGCGTTGAGCTCCTGCTTAAACTTATAGAAGATACCAATCTTCTTATCCTTGAATCGCTCACGTATAAACTCAGCCTTGGTATAGTCTATGACCATAGACTCTCCGCTCTCGAACTTCACCGTACCTGAGTACAGCTGATGGAGTTTCTGCATGAGCTTAACAGGCGTGTCAGCTAGGATGACATTGTCCTTACCCTCTACCACGAGGTCACGCTTAAGGCGATTGCATATCTGATGTACCCTATCGCTAGCCTGTACGCGAAGCACGTGCTCACGTGTGTCTACTTTAAAACCTGCCTCCACCTGTGTGTAGCTGATAGTGTGCGGTTGCATCTCCCTTATGATTCTCTCCAGTCCATCGGTGTAATCGTTAATGACTAAGCCGTTCATCTTCCTTTGCTTCACACGTACGTAGTCATCACCGAACCTATAGAAGTTCTTGTACTTACGGAACGGGTTGTTCGGTATACCGTACACCTGATGGTACATCTGGCTGTACGACTCAGGGGTTGGTGTGCCTGACAGCAGCACCACCAAGGGCTGCTTGCCGTTCTTCTTGATAAGCTCACGCACTTGCTTGGCTCTCTTGCTGGGTTTAGGGAACGCGCCTAAGCTATGCGCCTCGTCGCATACGATGAGGTCCCACTTAGTTAGCGGTGCCTTATGCATACTCTCGTAGTTGGTGACGTGTATCTCAAACTCAGGACCGAGCATCTTATAGTCTGACTCGATACTAGAGATAGCTTTCTTCTTCGTTAAGAACAACACGTTCTGTAAATCAAACGCATCAGCTATACCTAAACTGGTGAGTGTCTTACCTGTACGTACCTCCATAGCTAGGTAAAGGAATCCTTTATCCGATAGGATATCTACTCCCTCATCGATGATGTCCTTCTGGTAGTCGCGGAACTCCATCATAATCCTAAGTTAGTTTGTACCTCAGCCTCGTGCTTCCTACGTATACGCATCCACCTACCTGCGCTATCGCGACCGTCATCAGGTTCGACTCCGTGCTTGTGTTTACAGTACGCCTTCAGCCATTTATAAAACTCGGTACGGGTCACCGAGTGCTTAGCCCTAGGTGCGTAGTCAGGGTAGTCCTGAATGAAATCATGGAGCAGGTCCTGCTTGTACACTTTAATGTTTGGCTCCAGAAGTTTATTGTGTTCGCTGTCTTTAGTCAGTCCGCACCACTCAACGAAGTCATCACCTGTATTACCTCTCAATTGATTTAAACCTACGTTGATAAGCTCACACTCGACCAAGCCTGTACTGAGGTAACCTTGAAGGCAGCTCACCATATAGTTGTCGAACTGATACCACTCATCGGTATCCCACTCAGCAAAGAAGTGCTTCTTAAATTCCATCGAGGGTGTGTGGTTCTTGTTGTAGTGCTGGTGTAACTCCAGCTCCCACTTACGTCTGGCAAATGAATTCCCTGAACCCTTGATGGTATAGTTAGTAGTGATGGCAATCTTCGGTGACTTACTAAATGGTATCTTGATAGCATCCTTGTTCTTCTTCTCTAACGTCAAGCCCTCTGTCACTACAGAGAACAGCCGCTCGAAATCGAAGTGCTTCTTCACGTCATCGAAGCATAGTATCTGCGTGTCTGCGGATACTAACTGATAGGGGAATGACTTCTCGAAAGCGAATGCCTTACCGTCAATCACTACCATCTTCTTCATCTGTGAGAGGGCGTTCATAAACAATCCCTTACCCGTACCTCCCTCTGGGCTATCGCTGATGACCTCATCGTTAAGGATAATAGCTGGGCAGTAGCTCATGTTCTTATACCCGTGCATCATATACCCTATGGTACTACGCATAGTAGCTATGCGCTCGCTGTCGTTGTTGCATATGTTCCCAATAAAAACTTGGTAGTCACAGCTGTACTCATCGCGCACATCAAACGACCTGTCTATAACGTGGTCTTTCCATACGTACCCACCGAGGTCGAGGTAGTCTATGATACTTACCTTGTCTTTGGTTATCAAGATAGCTCCGTTCTTATAGTACAGGTACGAGGTGTCCTTCGTGTCCTCCATAAAGAAGATGTCAATCGTAGAGAGCAGCGTAAGAAACTCCTCCCTAAAGTAACGTACCGAGTCAGCGAAGAAGTTATAGATTCCTTTGTCATCTAAGTCGATGAGATAGTTGAGGATGAAATCTTTAATCTCTTTCTCTGACGTGTGGTCTATGAGATTGTTGGTGACCTTCACGAAGATGTAGTTCTTACTTCCTTCGGGGCAGTACTTATAGAAACCGCTGTCCTCTAAGAAAGACTTGAAGTCTATCGGGATAATCTTAATGACACCACGGTCGTTACGTTCCCAGAAAGAAACGTCTGCGTTCTCCAGCTCGACTCGTTCTAATACCGAATCAATTACGTCGCTCCCAATGCTGGACTCCTTGAGTTGAGAGCGGACTTCCTTTTTTGACACACCACTTTTAAGCTGTGCCTTGATGTGTGATATCTTATCCCTGTCCTCGTACTGTTTGATACCGAAGTTCTCGGTACGTCGGTACGCGGAATCGATGGTGCGTGTAATCTCTACCATCTTAAAGTCGGGCTGCTCAAAGTCACGCATGATATGAGAGGCCAGGCTTTTGTTTACTCCGAAGTCATTGAACGCCATAGCTAACTTGTATAGGTTCATGTTGCGTTCGCCATCAACCATACCGAACTTCTTCGTCCACCACTTCAATAGGATATCTACAATCTTATTGTCGTCGGTGATGTGTATGGTCTTAGGGTCTCGGTGTACCATGACCTCGCTGTACTCAGGCTCGTCTATCTTATCCCAGAGTAAGGACTCCTCGTTGATATAGATGAGCGGGTCGTATGACTCATAGCATACACGGCTTATGTTCTTACTGGTGGTATCGAAATGCTCAGAGTTAAAGTGTTTCTCTAGAGCGTTGAAGTAATTGAGGTGGTTGTCTACATCAGCAGGGATTTTAACCAGAGCCTTGAGCCCGTTACCTGATGGCGATACAAACACAGAGAACACATACCTGTCCTTACTGAGTCTGTCCTTCTCCTCCTTCATGTCCTTACTCCTCTCGTACCCATCGAAGTCTAGGCAGATGAGACCACTATGCTGGGTGAGTGCATTGTCCAATCGCTTGGTGAACGTACCACTAAAGCATACGGCAGGTAGGCCACGCTTGAGTTCGTTACGTGAGTTCTTGTCCTTCTCTTTCCTGATGGCGTTGACCTTGTTCTTGGACGCTCCATCCTTTACTCGTGAGAGAACTTTGCGTACACTTCGGTAGAAAGGAGTGGACGTATCCTTAATATTCGCGAAGATTGTGACGGTTTGTGTCATGCGGTGTCGATTAAATGTCGTTTTTGGTGTTGATTTTAGGGGGCTAACTAACTGGTTACCAATACCAGTGTCGATAATGTCGTTTTTTCTTCTCACCCATACGGGGGGAGAGTAAGATAGAGTAAATATATATGGTGGTATATAGAAAACTTTTTTCGACACATCGACACAGGTGGGTACAAGGGGGGACGGCAGTCCCCCCTCTCCCTCTGGTTTAGAACGGCACGTCCTCTTCCTCCTCCTCGACTACCTCTTTCTTCTTGGTGTCGTTGTCGAAGACTAGGTCTCTAGCGTTGCCGATGATAGGCCCCTTCTCTTCCTTACCTAGGTACTGCGTGACCATGTAGTCATCACCGTACTTGTTGTCAGGCGTTGGGATAATGGTTAGGGTTGCGTACAATCCCTTCTCTCCTTGGTAGAAGCCAGACTTAACTAGCTTCTTCACGTCAATCTTGACGGTTATCTTTTGTTCATGTGCCATTGTTCAATGGTTTTTAATGATTATGTTTTGCTCCAAGTAATGATAGACCGCGTCGATGTAATCTTGTTTTCTTTGCGGGCTACTACAGACTGTTGGAACTTCAATCTGTATGTTTTTCTTATGCGTTATCAATGAGTAAACCTTAGAGAGTCTCTTTGATATAGTAGTTATTAATGTCATGGGGTGCGTCATCTCTAAAGAATTTATTGTGTACCTCTATAGCGTCCTCGACCTTGTACTCACCCTGACGAACGAACTCCTCGCTCGGCTGATACATACCCATCATACCTGATGACTTCTCTATAACAAAGAACACGAGGGGCTTACCGAACAGGGTCTGGTAGATGTAACACTGGCTGTCGTAGTTGTACTTCTTGGCTGAGTACTTGAAGTCCTTGATACTGCTCGTGGTCTTGAGGTCGATGATGATATCGTTGGTGATGATGTCAGCCTTACCCTTCCACATCCTCTCCTTTATCATACCTACCGATGGCTCTTCGTATGTGTTACCCTCGGCACGTATAGCGTCAAAGAAATCTATGTTACCCATCATAGTAGCGACCAACGATTCAATCTCATCGCGTTCTTTATTGAGTAGTAAGAACGTCTCTTCGCTTGCGAGTACTGCGTCCTTATATATCTTGGTGTTGCGTGAGAATGTATCCACTGCTTGTACCACCGAGGCTTTCTCTGGTTCTAAGATAAGCTGATGGAAGTACCTACCCTTAGCGAAGTTCACGTTGTCAGGTTCGGATACCCCATACATCTTAGGGTTAGTGAGTAGCTTACCTATGTCCGAGTTGGATAGGTAACGCTTACCCACCTCACCATAGTAGTGGTTGTCATCCCTGAGTTGATTTATAATATCGCTCATGCTGATATAACCTTAGAGATTTCTTTCTTGACGGTAGCCTTCACCTTGTACTTACGCTCAATCTGCGTGACGATATGGTCAAGCCCTTTGTCTTTGTTGTTGACGATAAACTCCAGCACCTTAGCCCAGTTCTCATCGTCGATGTCAAGCTTCATGAGCTTCTTCTCTACGGGTGCGATAACCTCATCGGGTAAATCCTCGCCCGTGTACAACGCTAGACCTAGCCCATGCATAGCGATAGCCTTAGCTGTTGCCCGTTGTATGGTCTTGTTGATGTCCATAGAGTTGACCGCGTCAGCTGAGATAGACTTGTTCCTGAAGTCCATCACGGGTAACATATCCTGGTGCTCATGTCCATCGACGATGATACCTACACGTACCCAACAGGACTTGCCGTCTGTCCAATAGTTGAATCCCGTGTGGTCGTTCTCGTATATGATACGTTGTGCGTCGGGGTATACTTCCTTGAGTAGCTTCCATGCCGTAGCCCAAGAGAGATAGCTTAGCTTGTTCTTCTCCTTGACGTATGGCTTAACGTTGATTGCGCTAAGCGTTTCGAATACTGATTTCTTTTCCATTATGCGTTTACTTTTTGGTTGATGGTGGTATATAAGGTCATGTAGTCTGGGTCTGTATCGATGAGGGATTGCATACGCTTGACCCCGTGGATGATACTGCTGTGGTGTGTGCTGTGTCCGTTCTGCCCCATGTACTCTTGGATTTGCATGAGTGTCATAGGTCGTTTACGACATAGGTAGTACAGCATATGCCTAGCTTGAGAGTACTTCGCCTCTCGACTTGAGTGGAACAATTCCTCCCTCGTCAGTCCATATACATGGGCTACTTGCCCAGCGTAATTGTGGAAGATTTCTTTCTTCATGGTTTGTTTGTTTTAATAGTCAGCTTGTAGTCAGCAACGATGGTACTCATCAGGTTGCTTGCTTGTACCACTCGGTACTGGTCATCTAAGAACTTGTCTTGGTTGTGGTCATCGACCATCAGTTGTTTTGTCTTCGACATGATTTGATTTATGTGGGGGGACGGCTGTCCCCCCGTGATTTGATTTGAATAAACTCGTAGCCCAGTCGTTGTAGTCTTTGGGTGGGTCAGGGGGATAGGCTGTTGACCTGACCTTAGGCTTCACTATTGCTCAGGTCGATACCCCACTTGTTCCTTACGTCAACGCGAGACTGCTTGTGCTTCTCTGAGAATTCTGCTAACTCCTCCCGTGACTCGGTCATCTTCTCCACTGCCTCATCTAACATCTTCTTGGCGCGGGTAGACCTCTGAAGAACGTGCTTGTAATTGCTATACGCTACCTTGAAATCCGTAGCGTCCTTGTACATCAGACCTGACACCAACGCCTCGGTTACCTCCGAGTCTAGCTTGACATGACCCGACAGTGTTACGCTGTACGTTGATGGCTCAGGTTGGTTGTACGTAGAGAGGAAGTGAATGATTGTGTTGTCGGATAGCATAGGCAGGCTCTTGTTTACCACCTCCAGCAGGTCTTCGCTACCCTTAGCACACGCCACGTCAAGGACGCCTTGCAGTGCCTCGCGTTGCTTCCATACCTCTGAGGGCAGTAGCTTGTACACATCGAAGAGCGTACCCCACCAATGCCATCCGCACTTGGTTGTACCTCGGTAGAGTTGGTACTCACTGTACTCCTGGCTCTTGACAACATAAAAGACCTGACCCTTGAGCAGTGGATGCTCGTCAAGGTCTGACCCTGACTTGACTTGGTACGCCTTGACTTCCTTGCCGTCTATCTCTACCTCAATGGTAGTGAAGTGGTCTGACCGCTTGAATGTCTTTCTCGTAGTGCGTATCAAGTCGAGGTGCTTGAACAGTATAGAGTTGAACACATCGATTACTACGTTGTTCTTCCTGTATCTGTCTACCCAGAGCAATTCATTGTACTCTTTAAGGGTCATGCCGATGGTCTCCTCTGTGTGCTTGCGTACAAATGCATCAGCTAAATTTTCTGAGTGGCTATATACATTGTCCTCAGGGTAGAGTTCCCAATACTTGTAAGGGGTATCCCAACCAAGTCTCTCACGTGTCATCTTCTTGGCAGCATCTAACAACTGCTCTTCGTTCCATAGATTTTTCATTTGATTTGATTTAATTATTTTAACAAAGGTAGTGCATAACTTCCTACAATCCTAATGTTTTATCAACATTATTATTAACATCCAACGCCTCACAATAGATTTCGTATAGGATACCGTGCATACCCTGACGTATAGACTCCAATGCATCGCTGTCTGTATCGCTATCCCAAATGACGTGCGGTCGTACTACCCTATCCATTATTTTATTTGTCATCTCATTGACTAGGTCTTTGTGTTCTTGTTCGAAGTCTGTCATGGTGATAGTTGTATAGCGGCGATAAGTAAGATGGTAGCGAACAGCAGTACACGCATGATGAACTGAGCCAACTCTTTGTCTTCGTTCATTTGATTGGGATTTGATAGTCAGACGTCACAGCAATTGAGTAGTCCTCCGCGTGTACTACATCGTCGATGATGATGTGCATACTGTTGAGGTAGGCTACAGCACAAGCCATCGCGCTATTGTGTGCGTAGTTGTACGGGATGGTGATGGTCTCATCACGCATGAGGTCTATGATACGCACCTTTGCTGATGCACCGCGTGTCATACTTACTTTGAAGCCACGCTTGTTGGGGATGTTGAGGTAGTCTTGTTCCATTACTTGATGGGTGTTGGTGAGATTCGAATCTGTTTTACTTTGCCTTTGCGGAATACTTCCTGAAAGTCTAGGTCGTATACCCTTCCGTCGATGTGCAGTACGATGGTTGTGTCATCGTCATGCGTACTGAGATAGTCTTGGAGGTACTCAATCGTTGTCATGTCATTCGTATGTGGGGATTATAAATAGTTCTCTTTCGTTGGTTACAATGAGGGGCATGAACTCCCCGTCTTTTATCTCCCCCTCCTCAGTCATCCAATGGACACTACGCTTAGGGTTGAACGAGATACGTGTGTCGAAGATGGTCATCACTATAGGTTTATCTACGACTTGCGTATGCTCACACTCTATCCATGCGCACACGCTTTTGTTTGCTCCATCGTGTATCTTCTGTGCTGTACTAGGTTGTACTCGTAGCCTACACCCAAACATAGCGATTGATTTGTGTTCAGGGTTGAAGTACTGCTTGTCTCCGTTAGGGTCAGTCAGTTGCCACTTCATAAAGTTAGCACCGCGTGCTAGGTGGAATCGTACTTTATACATTGCTTCCGTCTTTAGTGGTGTCGCGCTCGTACTTGCGCATGATGTCATCAATCATATTGTCCGCATCTAAGTGCTGACCTAGCTCTATGTTTATAGTTCCGCTTATGGTGAGGTCACCCGCGTACTCGTCAATCTCCACGTCTATATCATCCGCGTTCTCTATCTCTCGCTTGGCGTACTCCAAAGCGTGGCAGAACCCCGCGAAGAACGCCTCGTCGATTGCCTCTGTGTTAGGCTCGACACTTTTCTTTTGAGCCTCAACCAACACGTCAATTAGCTCTTGTAGTTTGTTTGTATTGTCCATTTTAATTTGATTTATAGGGGGGACGGCTGTCCCCCCGTGATTAATTTACTCTCCGTACTTTCTTTGGGCGTCAGCCTTTTCTTCCATAGCATTATACAACTCCTCGTCCTCGTCTCTGTGGTTTAACTCCTTGCCTTCGCTCCATACATGGTCACCCTCTTTCAAGGTCAAGCCGTAGTGCTCTCTCCACTTCTCCGATGAGGCGAAGTTGTTGAACCAATCCAAGTACATGGATTCCATCTGCTCGTTCGTGTACTCCTTCATTTCTCTGCTGTTTATCGATACGCGGGACACGTAGGTTGTGACCTCTGCATATGGTTTTTTATTCCGTTTCACCGTTATACATCTCTACCCAATCGTGTTCCCATCTGTTAAACAGCTCACTTATTAAATAACTTTCAATCAGAACATCTTTGTGAGTCCAAGTGCCATTTGGCTGTTCGTCCATTGTGTTCAATCTATCTTTGATGTCCTTGGTACTCATCATCCTAATTGTTGTAAGTAGTCCGTGCTGCACGGTGGTTGTATCCGCGCCTTTGTTTTCGAATGTGTGGTTCATCTTGATTTGATTTATCGGTACGCGGGACGCGTAGGTTGTGACCAATATTTCTCTGATTCTTTAATGTGTTCTATCGTCTTCTGTATCTCTTCGTTAATCATCTGACCTATGTACTCGTTGTCCTCGAACGTAGCGATGAGTACTTGTACCATTTGCTCTTGGGTTAGCCGTATGTCCATCCCCTCTGCAATTAACTCAACGTCCTCTGTAGACCACTTGAGTTCTGTTCCGTAGTAGTATTTAGGATTGCTCATTTCTCTGATTTATTTTTAACCCACTCTTGGTGCGCTGATTCGACTGACTTGCTGATGGCTTCAGCATATTCTCTTGTGATGACGTAGCCCTCCTTGGCATAGAGGTCTATAGTTGCGTCAATTAAATCCGTTGACTTACTGATGGCTTCAGCATATTCCCTTGTAATGACGTAGCCCTCCTTGGCGTAGCGGTCTATGATTGTGTCGATTTCCTTGCTCATTTTTTCTGATGTATTTTGATTAGTATTCTCCGTCAAACTCTTCGGTCGTGCCGTCCATATTCACTAAGCGATTCTTCGCTTGCTTCTTCTCCGCTTGCTTCATGCTCGTGCTGAAGTCAGTACTGAGCAACACGTGCGAATCGTCCTTGGACATACCCAACGATTCTATCTGTATGGGGTGAGGTAGGTTGAGCAGATACGTCATCGCTATCTGCCAAGGATTATCGAATGAATGGTCATACGGGATGGTCACTCGCTCACCCAATCGCTCATCGTATATGGTAATACGTGACGAACGGAAGTTGGTTGCGGGTCTGTACTTCACGCTGAACGCGCGGTATCTCTTGATGTTGTCGAAGTAGTTCTTCATTTGATTTGATTTATAGGGGGGACGGCTGTCCCCCCGTGATGATTACAGATTGTCCTTGACTCCTTTCTCTACTAGCATAGCCACGATGTAGTCGGGTAACTCAAAGCACCCGTCGTACCCGTTGAGCGTAGCTTTACCGTCATCGTCCCACGACACCTCAAGCACCCCCTCCGCATAGAAGCGACCGCCTGCCGACTCAACGTCGTAGGTCTCGTACCACCCCCCGTAAGTAGAGGTAGGGTCAATACCGATTTGTACATCCATTACTACATCCGTCTCTTCGTCGAGGACTACATCGTAGGCCGTCTGCATACGCACCACGGGTAGGGTGTGTTGCCATTTGTGTGTGAATTTTTTCATCATACTATTTGATTAGTGGGGGGACGGCTGTCCCCCTTGATTAGATTTTTTTTCTTCTATTAAGGTTTCTACTTCTACAAGCGCGGCACCCATTACAAGCTGTCGTAGCATCTGCTCTCTCATTCCGAGCAATTCTATGATGTCCTCCAACGTCTCACCGTCTGCATCGTCTAGGTTTGTTACCGAGTCCATTATTAGCTTTGCTTTTAATATATCTTCTCGTGTCAGTTGTTCTCTGTGATTCATATCGATTTGATTTATGTGGGGGGACGGCTGTCCCCCCCCTGATTAGATTAGAGTGAGGCTGTGAGGTTGTGGATTTCTTCCAACAACCACCATCGTTGCTTGTCAGTGAACTCCCCGTACGTATCAAGCTGTCGTTGCTCGAAGTACTCGACCTTCGATTGGTCTTTGGTGACCGCCATGTGGTAGGCAATCTTCGGCAAGTAGCCGTTGGTGTAGGTCTTTCTCATGATGTTTTAATGTTATCGGTTGTCTGCAAATACGTTATTGGATGTCGCACGGCCTGACTGCTTGACCAACTCAACGCCCTCGTGATTGATTACGATGCTCCGACGTGATAAGTTTGAACCCATTTGAATCGTTATGGTCTTATCGTTGCGCTTTACTACGGTGAATCCTGACGGTACACCTGCTAGAGATGCTTGGCGGCTGTAATAAGTTTTTCCCGTTTCGAATTGCATGATGCAATGTGTTGATGAGTATTAGATTCTTTTTACAAATATACGACAAACATTTCGTATAACAATGACATATCTCAATAAGTTATTAACAAGTTATGAACAGACAATAGACCTGATGACGGGGCTGACTCTTTCGAGTATCCATTTCTCAAGCAGTTCCGTTTGTCTATCCATTTCCTCAGAGTAGTCTAGCCAATCGTCATGATGCACTTCCCCGTGCTGTTGAGCCGACATGATGCAAGCGTTAAAAGCATTGCGTAGTTCGTCATCGCTTACGGGTCTACCCATCTCTTTGTAAGAGACCAATAGGTCAAAATGATTTGTGTTCATTGGTTCATTTGTTTCTCCATGTTCAATACCTCACGCTTAGGTAGCTCCTCGCAGTACTCTAGGTACTTGTTGTACGCTCGCTCGCAAAGATTGTCGTACTGCGCTACCAAACGCTCGTCATCAATACCTTCTGCCTTGGCACGTAGGTCATTGTTCAGGTCATACTTCGCCATCCAAGCGGTGGCTTTGTTCACCATAGATTGGTGTTGGGGGTTGATTGATTGTATCATCATTCGTTTATGAATAGTTCGTCTAGGTTGTAGCCTTTCGTGCGCTCTATGTAAGCGATGAAGTTGTCCACGTGGCTTCGGTCTTTGAATTGTTTGGTCACCCACCATGAGCGACCTCCCGTGTAGAAGGATATTGTGCAGTTCATATTGTGTCGTGTATGTAGCAAGCAAGTGCGATGAAAGCTAGGAAGGTGACCACCATGCCGATGGTCGTGAATAGGTTGATGAGATGTTTCATGAGATAGAGATTAAAGGGGGGACGGCTGTCCCCCCCATGAGGATTTTAGTCAGCTAAGTACACTCCCGTCAGCACGTCCTTCTTCGAAGTCTCCTGAGCATAGGTCAGGTCATTCGCCTCGCGGTATTTTGCCCAATACCATCGAGTGAATGGCTCCAACTCCTCAACACCCCATATCTGCACCGTATGCCGTGAGCCGTCAGGCGCAATGCCTATCAGGTATACCACGCAGTCAATCCGAGTCAGCGAGTGACGCGACAACCGCAAGCGATGCTCCAAGCGGAACGAATGCCCGTCACGCTCCAACAGCAAGTCATTGTCATCTAGACCTACGACGGTCATCTTGTCCAAACTCTCTAAGAAAAAATGAATGCTATCCATAGCTAAAAATATTTGTGAGCATTGTGCTCGGTTTAAATTAGTAGGGTGCAAGACATCGCTGTCGAGTTACGCTCACTTGAGCCACCCTAGGGGGGAGGGGGGACGGCTGTCCCCCCTTTGGACTATGCGCTGAAAGTCAGGTCAACATCCATGTCCTTGTAGACGAAGCAGAAGTTCTGAGATAGGCGGAGGTTGTCCTGAGCCATCGCATATTTGCGCGTCACCTCAATCGTGCCCATGCGCCCGTCCTGAAGCATCTTGAACCATCGCTCGGTATTATTGTTGAGGTGGAGGTGGATAGACGTGTTGCAGTTGTAACCTACTGCTATGATGTCATGGTCTGAGAGGGCAACCTCTCCCGCTGATTTCATGCCGACCAACTCGTTGAGCATCTCTAGTGATTTTAAAACGTTCATGGTGTTCTTGATGTAGGCCATCACCCATTTGATTTGAATTCCGTTTCGACCTTTTGGTCTCATCAGCAAGGCTGCACAGCCTTGGACGGAGGGGGGACCGCTGTCCCCCCCTTTGCCGTTAGGCAGCCAACTCAGCAGCTACCTCTTTCTCCAACTTCGCCATCTCCATCTTCGCAGCCATCATCGCCATCACCCGCTCCAACTCCTCCATGCTGAGGTCGTTCTTCGGGTCAGCTACGCGGTCAAGCATCTTACCAATCCACTTCGCTCCGCTTTCCTCACAGGTCAGCGTAGTGAATGACACAGCTGCTTTGCTGTCCTTCTTCAAGGACTCACCGTTGCACCACTTGCCGTATGCACGGGTCGAGGTGTTGTTTGGGTGCTGCTTGTGGAACTTCGCCTGCACAGCCAACAACGTCATCTTGTTTGCTGTAGCGTATGCTTCCTCAAACTCAGCGATTCGGATGACCTTCCCCGCATGGTTGCCCGCATCCTTCGCCGTCTTCCCTGAGAAACCTCGGTCTTTACAAGCCATGCCCCATGTCACCTGCTCATCACCAAACGCTTCGTCTAGTTGCTCCCGCAGTTCCCCAAGTGGACAGTTGAACTTGCGCTTGAACTCCAAAGCCAATCGTGATTGCTTGAGTGACTCATTGAACACCTCAAGCTTACTCTTGGAGAGCGCGGAGGATGAACTCATCAGGTCAGCACCCGTCGCTCCGTTGTCGAATACTACAGCATCAAGGACAGCTGTGAGTGAGACCTGTGCAACGCTTGTGGCGGTTGCGACCTTCTTAGATAGTTTCTGCATGGCAGTAATTGTTGTGGCTTGTTAGCCGTTTGTGTTTTGTTTCGACAAAGATAGTGGATTCTTTCCTTACCATCCTAAAGAAATCGCTCCAATCTTAGGGTGCGCCTACAGCCCTACGTAGACGCGGCTTGTAGAGGGGCACCCCTTCGGTATGGTTTGTAGTTGGAGCAGAGCGGACGGGTACAAGGAGGGACAGCTGTCCCCCTTAGCACTTGGAAAGCGAACGAGGGACGCGGAGCGGAGCGGTCACGTGCCCCTACAGCCCTACGGGGGCGGGGGCTGTAGAAAAACGCCAAAAAATCAGGGCAATAAGGCTGAATCCTAGGGGGGGAGGGGGCAAAAAATATGGCTTTGGAATCGGACGGGTCTTCTTGAAAATGCTATATTACCCAAACACTCTGTGTGTCTCGCGGGATTTTGTATCTTGCCAAAAAAACTCATGGACCAATTACGAATTAAGGACGGGCGTTTAGTTAATGACCGCCCTATTGGAGAGACTGGAATTGCTGAGATGGCACGTTTACGAAAGACGGTACGTCGCGCTGAAAAGATTAGTATGATTGCTGACGGTGTCGCTTTGGGCGACATGAAGGGCAAGATGATGGGTATGTAAGTTGTTTTGTTTTGTGTGTTGATTGGAAGGGGGGACGGTGGTCCCCCTTTTTGTGTCGATATTCGACACAGCTGTGTCGTTTTTGGTGTCGTTTTATGTCACCTAACTAATTGATTCTTAGTGGTAGTGTCGATAATGTCGTTTTTTTCTATACCCGTACGTGGAAAAAAATATATAGAGAACTCTCTCTCTCTCTATATGGGGGGTTGATTTTCGACATAGCGTCATATCTTTGGATTTAAATTAAATTAAATGGACTATACACCTAAGGACTTAAAGTTTGACGACGAGGGTCGTTCCAAATTAATTGAGGGCATCACAAAGATGTCGAACGCTGTAAAGAGTACGTTAGGACCTAGCGGCCATACGGTATTAATTGAGTCACCGAACCACACGCACGGCATTACGGTTACTAAGGACGGCGTTACGGTAGCTAAGGCTATTGACTTATTGGACCCTGTAGAGAATTTAGCGGTACGTATGATGCGTGAGGCTGCGGACCGTACGGCTACTGAGGCTGGCGACGGCACTACTACGTCTATTGTGTTGACGGAGTCGTTGATACGTTCGGCTTACGATATGTTCAGTTTATATCCTGAGTTGAATAAGACTGAGGTACTTCGTTATCTAGTAAGTTTAACTGACGACGTGGTCTCTTCTTTAAAGTCACGGTCGCGTCCTCTTACGAAGAAGAACTTTATAGAGGTAGCGTCGGTGTCCTCTAATAACGACCGCACTATAGGCAAGATAATTGCTGACGTGTATAAGGAGCTGGGTAAGAACGGCGTGGTTACGGTTGAGAACAGCGACACTGTAGAGACGACGTACGAGACCACTCGTGGGGTAAAGGTTGAGCGTGGTTACCTCTCGCCTTTATTTATAAATAACCAGAAGCGTGACGAGTGTATCCTTGACGACTGCTATGTGCTGGTGTCTGACGCTGAGGTGATAAACTTACTTACTATTGAGAGTGTGTTGAAGCCGATTATAGCTGACGGCAAGCGTCTACTTATAATTGCTCCGTGCGCAGCTAACGTGGTCAATACCTTAGCGGCTAATGTGGTGCGCAACAGTTTAAAGTTGTGTGCTATACCACCGCCGAGCTTTGGGTACCGTACGCATGAGCTGATGCAGGACATAGCGGTATCGGTAGGGGCTACATATTTCAGTGAGAAGACGGGTGACGACCTAAGTATCATCCAGTTTGAGGACCTAGGTCACGCTCAACGTGTGGTGGTGAGCCGCGATGAGACGGTCATCGTTAAGGGTGAGGCAAATAACGCTGAGCAGGTGGCGGCACGTGTCGATGAGCTGCGTGACGCGCATAAGTTAGCTACACGTAAGGGCGACAAAGATTTTATTTTATCGCGTATCGCCAGCCTCACGGGTGGTATCGGTACAATTAAAGTGGGCGGCAACACTGACCTGGAGCAGAAGGAGCTGTTCGACCGCGTGGACGACGCTGTCTGTGCGGTACGTTCTGCACTACAGGAGGGTATCCTCCCTGGTGGCGGTGTAGCTCTATATAACGAGCACAGCTTACTTGACATGAGGGTGTCTAACGATGACTACCCGTCGGACAGCGAGCGTGCGGCGGCGGCTATACTTTCGCAGTCGTTGGCCTCCCCTCTAAAACAAATCCTTACTAACGCAGGTGTAAGCTTCGAGGACATATACGAGAAGGGTATGCCGCTGGTGACACGTGAGGGGTACGGGTTCGACGTGAAGAAGCGTCTGTACGGTGACATGATAGAGATGGGGATTATAGACCCTATGAAAGTCACAAAAGTGGCCCTTCAGAATGCTGTGTCTGTAGCGGCTACTATTTTAAGTACCAATGCTATCGTGACGATGGCCCGTTCATACGAGGCGTCATGATGAATACACGTGAGGGTATTGACGAGATGCTTGTCTCGTGTGACCAGTCGTCTCTATTCGCTGACGGCTTTGACGATGCTATAGTAGGCGTGTCGCAGGACGGCTATACGGGCTCGTTCCGTGTATGCTATAGCGTGACGCGCTGCTATGACGCGTTGATGGCTGACGGTATGACCGAGGAGGAGGCGATTGAGTACTTTGAGTATAACGTGTTGGCCGCGAATATGGGACCTGAGACACCAATTTTTATCATATGAAACCAATAGGACAGAATATAGTCATCAAGACCGTGGACGAGGAGATACGTACGTCATCGGGGCTGCTGTTGTCTGCTGACGACGCCAACCAGATGCGTTATAAGCGGGGCACTGTGATAGCGCCAGGCACCGACGTGGTATCAATCTCAAAGGACGACGACATATACTATGACAAAAGGGCGGGGTACACTATGCTTATCAACAGCGAGTCGTATACCATCATAAGTCTTTCTGACGTTGTTGTTGTTTTATAAAGGCGTTCATCTCTATAAGCATATTGCGGTATACCTTATCGTTATAGCCGACGTTCTTTAAAAACATAGGGTTGACCTGGTGGTTGGTAGAGATTTCCTCTCCGCTAAGTTTCCTATACATAGCTGTGAGCATTCGTTTTCCTTTATACGACACCTCGTATAAAGCTGCTTGTGAGGCGTAGTTCCCGCTTTTCTTTCTGAAAACTGATATCCACTCGTTACGTAGTAGGCGCTCGAAGCGGCCTTTATCCCATCCGAACACCTCGTTGAATTCATTGAATTTACTTCTATTAAATCTTCCTTCGGACCTAAGGAAGAGAATCATATCGAGGTCGCTCGTTGTAATTCCGTAGCGTGCTTTTATATAGTAGCGTATTACCCTCCAGTATTTGAGGTAATCGTACTCAGGTGGTTTTCTAGGCATTAGATTTGATTTGCTATCTTTGACAAAAGTAACCATCAAATTTTTTTACGATGCCTTATAAAATGAACTACAGCTCTAAGAAGCTAAACAAACTGGGTAGCTCAATTAGCAAGTTCTTAGCTGGACCTAACGCTGGACCTAATCAGCAACATAAGTACGCTGGAACCCCAAGCGCTTCAACAGGTGGGTCTGCCAGAGCTTCCCAGCCTTTAGCTACAACTCCAGCTCCGCGTAACGCCTCTAGACGCTCACCTATTGGTCCCGTTCGCCCTGGGACTACGACGCCTGTATCACGTTCTCCAGCTAGAAGCGGAGGCGCTAGTTCTGTATTGAATCAGTCTGAGTTCCGAAGTTCTAAAGGCGCGGCGGCATCGTCAAACAAAGGTTCCTCTGTAGCTAAAGCTATGGGCGCTACAAAGGTTACTCCTAAGAAGGCGGCTCCCGCTAAGAAGGCAGCTCCCGCTAAGAAGGCAGCAGCTAAGAAGCCAGCGGATATGAAGAAGGTTTCTCAGAGAGCTGCTTCACAGATTGCTAATAAGCCAGCGACTAAGTCCTTGGCTAAAAAGGCCGCTCCTAAATCACCTGCCCCTAAGAAGGCGTCTACTTATACTAGCCGTAACACAGGCTCAGGTATGGGTTCACGCCAGGGTTATAACGACCGATTGGATGAGTCGTTGGGCGCACGTAAGGGAAAGAAGACGCAGTCTATGAAGGCACGTCGTGATGAATCTAAAGGCGCAAGTAAAGCAGCGGGTAAAGGAGCTTACAATAAAGTAAGTACTATGGACAGCGCTGCTAAGACTGCTCGTAAAGCAGGACGCGCTGAGGTAGCTGCTGCTCGTACAGCGGCTAAGAAGACAAAGGTCGATACTAAAGTAGGACGCATCCAGTCACGTACTGGTCGTAAGATTGCTCGTATCAACAAGCGAGCGAAGCGATAATGGCGAAGGCTATTAATGTAAACAAGGCAGAACGGACCCCTGTAAGTAGACCAGGGGTCCATGCCAAAACAAAATCCTCTTCGCATAAATCTTCTCGTAACTACAGGAAGGCGAACAGAGGTCAGGGAAGGTAATGGCTACTAAGAGTAAGATGAAATGCAACAGCCCTGTTGCGTCGGACCGAGCGGGGAAGAAGAAGATGGTCAAGGCTTGCTCTGGTGGTCAGGAGAAGTTAATTCATTTCGGTGCTAAGGGCTACGGCCATAATTACTCAGCTGCTGCGCGTAAATCTTTTAAGGCTCGACATAAGTGCAGCTCCGCTAGTTCTAAGTTTACTGCTCGCCACTGGGCGTGTAAACATCTATGGGCGGGGTCGGGTGGTTCTACGAAGAGCTCCCCGAAAAAAAGAGCGGGAAAATATTAGTATCTTCGAAGTCATGAAAGCGAAAGGATTAGGCGATACAATAGAACAGTTCACTAGAGCTACGGGTATCAAGCGTGTCGTGGACACGGTAGCTAAAGCCGTCGATAAAGATTGTGGTTGCGGCGAACGCCGTGACACGTTAAACAGAACATTCCCTTACAAGAAGTAATTATGGCAAATATTCCATTAACCAATAAGATTCACACCGTAACAGCAGGTGTAGATACTACAAATCGAGGTTCTGCTCAAGCAAACGCTGGGCGAGAGGCTTACACTATCCAAGACTTAGCTGACACTATTGGCGGCGGCGGCGGCGCTGTTGACTCTATTGTAGCAGGAAATAATGTTACAGTTAGCGCAGCAACAGGTGACGTTACCATAAATGCAGATATTGGTGGCAATGGAACTACTAACCAACTCGCTCTTTTCACTGCTAGTGGCACTATAGGAAACTCTCTTCTGGCTGCAAGCACATCGGGGGGTTCTAATTATATTTATGTTGGAAGCAATTCCGCTCCTGTTTCGCTTGTGTTGGGGTCAGCGTCTAATATTATATGGCAACCTCAGGGTTCAGCTCCTAGTAGTGCGTCTACCGCAGGAACCGCTGGTCAGATGGTTCTCTTTTTTGACGGTACTGCGGCTGACGGGATTTACGTGTGTACGTCGCAAGGCGCAGCGGGTAGCGCTACGTGGACTAAGGCGGCATTAACAGCAGTATAAAAGAAATTATGGCATATCAAAAATTACAAGTGGGCTTAGGGGTCAATGTTATCCCAAGCGACACGATTAACATTCCCAATGTAGCAGGACCCACTGAGAGTGGTAGCGCAACGTCTACATCGGCAAATAATTTGGTAGATACGGCAGCTACTTTCACTGATAATTTAGTGGGTTACATTGTCTATAATACCACTGACAATACAGTTGCTACTGTAAATTCAATTACTGACGCTAACACACTTGTGTTAAGTGCGAATATTATGGCAAGTGGAGAGAACTATACACTATACGCTGACGATAACGCGGGCTGTGTATTGTATGTAGGCGGAGCGGGTGACTTACGGGTCTTAACTTCCAGCGGGAGCGACATTACTTTCACGGGAGTTTTGGCTGGATCCTTTATCCCTGTTCAGGTAAAGCGAGTCTTTGCTACTAGCAATACAGCTTCATCGATTTTAGCCCTCTGGTAATATGCAGGGTACCGCAATAATTATCGGCAATATGATTGGCGGCATCACAGCAGGTGGTGGCGGTATCCTTCCTACGTTCTTTATATTGGGGGACGGGAATATTGACGGAGACAATATTATTGACGAGTCAGGGAATTTTTTAGTAAGCGAATTAGCACCTTGATAGTATGGCGATTAAACTAACAGATAAGATACATACCGTATCGGAAGATGTAGATACTACAAATCGAGGTTCTGCTCAAGTTAACGCACGAAGAGCGGCTTACTCTCTTCAAGAAGTATCTGACCTTATTGGAGGCGGAGGTGTTACTGTAGCTAACCAAGTTGAAGGAAGGCTTGTTTATTGTTCTGCAACTACGGATGAGTTAAATACCAGCACCCATATAGTGTATGATAACTCAACCAATGTACTTTTATTACCTAATACTGAATTCACGTCAGCAAGAATTCATCCCCAATCCTTTACCCAATCAGGTAATTTTGGTAGAGGCTCTACTTTGTATATGGGTATTGACGCGGTACCTGTAACTGCTGGAAGATGTTACGTTATTCAAGGGACAACACTCACTGAATCCAACGCAACTTCAGAAAGCAATATATCTACGGGATGGTTGGGAATTGCCACAAATACCTCTTCAATTACAGGAATGTTAGTGGAGGGGTGTGTTCATCTAGCAAACACAGTAGGGGGAAATAATGGTGACCCTGTTTACTTAGATATTATAGCAGGAGAAATAACAACAACTCCTGTATCGGTTATTGGAAATGTCTCACGAGTAGTAGGTTATAAAATATCAGGGAACCAAATTTATTTTAACCCTTCACAAGATTGGACTGTAATTTCTTAAATTAACATTATGGCAAACGTAAAATTTTCAGAGTTTACATCTGAGACAATTGTAGCGAATGTAACCGAGATAGTCGGTCTTACGGCGGCGGGTAACATTAAAATTACCCCTGCCAATCTTTTGTCTGGAGCAGGAGCTAGCCTAGAGAAAAACCCTTCGAGTATAGTACCTGGCCTATTCTCATCGGGCTCTACGTTTTTTTCTGGCTGGGGTTCTGGGTCTACTGCCCTACGAGGAGGGGCTTACTATTGGGATGGAACTGCTTGGGCAGTTGCTAATGCTACTAACAGCACGAAGTCTACAGGTATTATTGCTATTTCAGCTTCTGCTGATGGTTCGCGTATGGTTCGTGAGGGCAATGTGGTACTGCTTTCAGGCTCTAATCTCACTACGTTAGGCGCTCCTGTTTATTTATCTACAACCGATGCTCTTTTAACGGACGTTCAGCCTACTGGCGCTACAGGAACTATCGTTCGAATTGTTGGTTACGTTGTGGACGTAACCAATAAAATTATTTATTTTAAGCCAGACAGTTCGTTCATCACACTAGCTTAAAAATATTTTCGTATGGCGACTATTCAAAAAGTAAGCGGAATTGATTTCGCCAATATATCTAAGTTTGACGGAGTTGATATCTCAGCTGTAGGTTCCATCAATTTTATAGGCAAGCCCCCCACGGGCAACCTCCTTTTAGACACGTCATACGGCTCAGGAGCTGAGGCGGCTTACTCGGTCCGTAAGTTGCGCACTGCGTATACAGGCGCGGCTATGCAGGTACAGGATACAACTGGAGGAGCTACGGCGGAGATAGGGTTCGACGTGGATAACAACCTTGATACCGCTACGCTATTGGCGTTTGCTGGCACCAATGAGGTGAGGGTGTCGATATGGTACGACCAATCTACCAATGGGAATAACGCTGTTCAGATTTCTGTTACCCAACGCCCAATCGTTGTCGCTGCGGGCGGGGCGTTGGTGAAGGAGAACGGAAGGCCAGCTCTTATTATAGGTGTTGCTAAAGGCTCGCTGCAATTTGACACAGCAATAACGACAGTAGGCACTTTAAACTGGCTTGTAAAAACGGATACCTTCGGATACAATCGCCCTATCTCCAACGCCGTTGAATTACAGAGTAGTTCAAAGGGATACGTTAATACAATCGCGGGTACTAACCCCTGGAATCCCTCTAATATCAGTCTAAATGGAGTTGTTGATACTCAAAGCCCATTTGGAAGTAATTTAATAGGTGTTTACCATAATGCTTATGCTATCGGAGCAAGCACTATTAACCCTTTGACCGAGATTGGTTATACAGGAGAAAACAATCGGAGTTGGAATGGGCCTATGCAAGAAGTTTTAATTTATAGCGACCAGCGCACATCTCAACGTTCTGACATCGAAGAAAACATAGGCGACTACTACACCCAAAACCAAGCCCCTTACCTTTTAGATACCTACACAGGCGCGGCTGCGGCATACTCTCTTCGTAAACTTCGTACCGACTACACAGGCTTTGCTATTAAGGTACAGGACAACGTGGGCGGAGCGACGCAAGACATTGGGTTCAATATATTTGGAGAGCTCGATACGGTGAGCCTAATTGCTTACGCGGGTAGCAATGATGTTTTCGTGGAGACGTGGTACGACCAGTCAGGTAACGGCAATAACGCAACTAAAGCTACGTCTGCTAACCGTCCAAAGATTTACGATGCTACTACGGGCGTTGTGACGGAGAACGGTAAGCCTGCGGTTGAGTTTGATGGTTCGAATGACGGTTTGACGCTTTCGAGTTTGACTTATGGCAATGGACTTTCGTTAATATCGTTATACAATCAAACAAGCACTAACGGACGTATATGGTCTGACGATAACACGGGAACTCAAGGCTACTGGATTCTGTTTGGAGTAGACAACATAAATGACCAAGAGGTATTAATTAACGACGGTGGGGGCTTTGATAATTGGACGCACCAAACTGCTCCACTCAATCAGCAGAATCTTCTTGGAATTTATTTCTCAAGTTCAGAAATTATAGATTCCTTAAACGGCACAGCGCAAACGCAAAGCGTAACGGGCTTTTCGCCGCCAATCAATTTAAGCGGTTCAAGCGCAAAGTTTGCAATTGGCAACAGCGGCAATATGACTGACCCGATGCAGATGAAAGGTCAGGAGTTTATTTTGTACAATTCCGACGAATCCGCCAAACGCACCGACATCGAATCCAACATCAACACGTTCTATGACATCTACACGCCTACTCCTGACCCTCTTCTTTTAAATTTATATCCTGGTTCAGCGGCGGCGTACTCTTTGCGTAAGCTCAACGCGAACTACACAGGCTCGGCTATCCTCGTTCAGGACACCG
>Ga0233414_10000126_pt1 | contig 32166 bp, 34 predicted proteins | sample Na_anoxic_10_MG_FD_189020 | JGI IMG/M metagenome (GOLD analysis project Ga0233414, IMG submission 189020) | Seawater microbial communities from Saanich Inlet, British Columbia, Canada - Na_anoxic_10_MG | ecosystem: Environmental > Aquatic > Marine > Inlet | place: Canada: British Columbia... | reverse complement strand
TTATACAAATAACTATAAGGAGTTGCCTCAAGAAACTATAAACAAAATTAAAGGATTATGTCAGGAATAGCGATAGCAGGATTAGCGATATCAGTGGGAACAACTACCGCTTCATTTATACAAGCAGGCAAGCAAAAGAAATTAGCTGAGGATGCGGCAACCAAAGCAGATGATGCTATGAAAGACGCTCGTTCCGCTTTGGATGTGAACTACTTTGAGGATTTAGCTGTACAAAAAGAAGCGTATGAGTTAGAGCGTGATGCTACGTTACAAGCAGAAGCAGGAGCACTACAGGCTCTTCAAGAATCCGGGCAGCGTGGTGTTGCAGGTGGTGTAGGAAGGCTTGCATTAGCAGGACAGAAGCAGCAGGCGGCTACACGAACAGCTATGGGTAAAGAATTATCAGACCTTGAGAAGCTTACAGCTCAAGAGGACTCACGACTACGTGACCTTAATGTTCAGTTAGACTTAGAGGAGGTAGCAGGAGCACAGCAGGCTGCAGCAAACGCAGAAGAAATGCGTGCCGCTAAAATATCTGAGGGTATACAGGGTATTGGAAGTGTGGCTCAACAGGGATTGTCTATGGTTCCATTGTACCAACAGAATCAAACAGCTCAAAGAGCGGCTATAGGAAAAATGGCAGGAACTGAAAGCGGTCTGAGTACACTTAAAAATACATTTGACCCTAATTCTATGAGTCCCTCAATGATGGATAATAATCCATTTAACATTAATGCAAGTCAGTTTGGAGATGCTGTCACACAGCAATACTATCAGAATATGAGTCCTCAACAGTATAGAGGATTTAAAAAAGGTATGTCAAAAACTCAAAGACAAAATTTATATTTTGGAAGTGATTTTACTAATGCTTATCAAGACCCAAATCAAGGACCTAATCTTTAAATAAACTATGGCTACCTATTATAAATACGCAGAGAGAAGCGCAGACTCAACAATAAATTGGGCGCAGGTCGGACAGGGAATGACCGATATGCTTCAAGAAGAAGCACGTATCCGAGAGGAAAAGAAAGCGGCTATTGATGAAGCTTCACGCAGACAACAAAAAGTTCTTACAGATGACTTGCCTTCGGGAGATTTTGCGACTGCAAATGAGTTTGCTATTAAATTTGCAGACAAGGCGCAAGAACAGTTGTTAATTCAAGACAGATTATTAAAGTCCGGAATTCTTAAGCCTAATAATTATGCGGTTATGAGGCAGAATCTAAACGACGGAACATCTCAGATGTTTGATTTAGCTAAAGATTATGAAGCTGAGTATCAAGATAAGATGGACAGAATAGATAACATAGACCCCGCTAATAGAAGTCAGCAATTAGAGTCTGACCTAATGGCGATGGTAGAGGGTTTAAGCAATTTAAAAAATACAGACGCTGTTATAAACCCTACCAATGGAGTAGTTAGTTTAGGAAAGTACGTAAATAAGACTATTGACGGAAAGCAGGTGAGGGTTATCAGTGATAGTGCTAATGATGTTTATACTGTAGGTGAATTAAAAAATAGAATTAAAGCTAAATACGATTATTTTGACGTAGATTCAGCTACTGCTGCAGAAGTAGAACAGCTTGGAGATGTTACGTCAGCAATTATATTGGCTGCAAGTAAAGGCGGTGACCTAAATAAGATATATACGTTATCTGATAAAAAAGAGGGGCAGTATCTTACTAAAGCAGAATTAGAAAGTCTTAAAAAAGACTACGATAACAAACTTATTGGAGAAGTAGAATACTATGAAACATTAGCGGCTAGTTCTTATTCAGCACAAGAAAAATTTGCTATTGATAAGATGTTAGTTAATCCATATAACGTAACATCAATACTAACAGAGAACTTAAATGAAACATTTACCACTGAGTTAGATGAGAAAAAAGCCAAAGCAGCACACGCAAGAGGAGATGAGTCTGTTATATTTTACAGAACCACACCCACAGGTCTTGTTGCTGAGCCAACAGAGGGGCAGATACAGAAGGCTTATGACTATCTAAAAATTCAGATGCGTAGTAAAATATCTGTAAGCGAAGAAGCGAAATCTGCAGGGGCTAAGGCTTTTGCACCACAGCCAACTTCCGCAACTATTAAAAGTCGAGAGGACAAAGAGAAACAAGAAAACCTTGTTGAGCTGTGGAAAAATATTGGTACTGCTACCGACGAGACATCAAGACAGAACAACATAGATGCTGTTATTATGGCGGCTAATGTAGGGAAGGGAGAGAAAGATGACAAAGTAGTCGATATTATTTTTGAACAAGATGGCAAGATTACTTTTAAACATTCAGATTCAGACAACGACTTTACCACCACAGGACCTGTTGGGACCGATGCTACAGCTTGGATGAACTTAGGTACAGAAATATTCGGTGTTATGGGAGCGGATGATATGAACGCAATTCTTGGAGGAGTAACAACGATAGACCCTACAGGTCTGAGGGGTATGTCTTCGGGAAGAGCAGGAACCCCGGAGTTTGAGGAAACGGAAAAGGAAGCGTTTATAAGGTACAACAAGACAGAGGGTCCAAACGCAGAGTTATTCAACACGGATAGACTTGTCATAGGTGATGAAGATGAAGCCGCTAAAAACGTAAGAGCAATGATAAGCTCACTTGGTTTATCAGATGAAATTAAAGTTACTATACCTCTTACACCGGGATATGATGTAATTACACTTGAAGATGCAGATGGTAATGAAATAAACAGCCTTGATTTAAATGAATATAATTCTAGAGAATTTGGTGAGTTTAGAGATTATATATTATCATTAGGAGCAGATGCAGTAGAGGACTTATTTGATGAGACATACGATTACAGAAAAACACAAAAGAAAGAAGTGTCGTCAAAGACACCCCCTAAGAAAGACCGAAGCATATACAATAAAAACAAACCATAGTGAACGAAGAAGCATTTAACGATTTATATAAAGAGTTTGTAAGCACAGGATATAATGGTAGTCCGGATGATTTTAAAATATTATTAGAGACTAACCCGGAAGCATTTCAAGATGGCTTTTCATCCTTTACATCAACAGGATATAAGGGAACGAAGCAAGATTTTGCAGAATTAATTGGAATTAGTTTCTCAACAGAAGACCTTCCTGTAAAAAAAAAAGACGTTGGAGAAGAGTCAGCCGATACCTCAACTCCTTTCTTAGAAAGAATAAAAGAAAAAATTCAAGATACTACGGTATCCACATTGGCAGATGGTTCATCGGAATCAGTAGAGAATGAGGGGCTTACCCCCGAACAAATAAGAGAGCGGCAGCTCAGCGGTTTCACCTTTGAGGAAGATAGCGAGAGGGTGTCAGACCCTACGCAGGTTGAGTCTATGTCTACAGCAATAGAGACACCATCAACCCCCAAAACACCACGTAAACTTATGGGGGCTGTAGAGGAATCACAGACACAGAAGTTTGATGAGATAGCAACAGAGGCAGCGAGAGCAGAGTTAGCGGGAGATTTATACAATGCTGAACTTGGTTTTAAGAAAGCTCTTGAGTACAAGGATGATGTAAAAACTGAGGAAAGATTAAATAATATTCAGCAAAAAATCAAACAAGAAGCAGCAACAAAAGAAATACAGGATAAAGAAAAGAAAGAAGCTGAAGGGCTTCAAAAAGAATTAGACGAGTTTCGTGAGTTTCTTCCGCCTCAGTTTACGAGTAGAGTTAATAGTATAACAAAATATGTTATACAGCAGAACGAAGAAGACGCACAGGCATATCTAAACAAAGACTTTGGAGAGTTTGGTTTTAATTTTAAACAAATAGGTTGGGGAGATGCTCTTGAGGTTATAGCCGCTGATGGTGAAAAAATGGAGATAGACTTTGATACTTGGTTTGATTCTTCAGCAGAAGAAGAAGTAACAAAGCTACAATCTTTTTTAAACAAACACGCTGAGCCATCTAATAAGTTTAACAAAGGTCTTGAGGATGACGATATAACAAACTCTATTCGTATAAGAGATATGCGTACAGGCGCAAGGGATAATGGAGATGGTACAGAGTCTACGGTGCTGATGACCTATGCTGAGGTTGACGGAAAGTATGTCGCTTATCCAACATTATTCCCAAAGAATCCTAATCTAAGATACTACGGTAGTGGTTCTGAAGAATGGCTTGAGCTTGATATGGATGCTGCTCTTGATGAAGCTGATAAAAGAAATGAGCTAACTTGGTTTGAGAACGAAGAAGATGCTGCTAACTTTGCCGAGGGGTCTTGGAAGAATGTAAATACATTTGATTACGAAGCCAATAGATTCTTTGAAAAAAGAGGACTAGATTACAGGTCTTACAGAGATGCGCTAGACAGGTATGATGAGCTTAAGGAGACTCAAATGTTTCTTGAAACAAGAGGGTACACTGATAAAGAAAATCTTACAAAAGAAGAGAAAGAGAAGTATGCAGATTTTTATGCAGGAGAAAAGCTAAGGACTGATATTGAAGAGGTAAAGAAAAATATAGACCGTGATGCTAATAGCCTTATGGAGTTTGTTAATGATGACCAATTTAGAACCGTTCGTGAGGACTTTGATGTATACGTAGAGGGTAAGTTTAACAGGGTTTCTAAGGATGCCATTGTCACCAATCAAGTAGCATTAAATCAACAACAAACATTAAATCAAGAATCTATAGATAAGTTTGGTCTAGAAATAGAAAGCTTAAAAAAGTATGAGCCTAAAAATAAAGAAGAATTTGAGGAGATAAACAACCTGCTCACTAACTATGACGTTGCAAGAACAGAGTCACAGTATGCGGCAACACAATACGAATTGGCTAATACTTGGTTTGATGGTAAGTTTGACAAGAACGTGCGTAGTGCATTCGATGAAAATTGGAAGGCAGTTTATAGCAGTTGGAGAAATGGTTTCGATAATGGGCAGGCGGCACAGGAGATTCTTTACATATCATTAGGGATTACAGATATAGATGATAACGCCTCAGTAGAAGAAGCAGCAAAGACTATAGTGGAGAACCTTGAAGCGGCACAGTCTCGCGCTCCGGGAAGAGCAGAGTACCGTTGGAACAGTGCCCGTGATTTTAGAGAGGGTTGGGATGCTTTCAAGGATGACCCATTTGAATTAACAGCGACATTCGTTGCGGGAAGCTTATCTCAGATGCTACCATATGGAACAAAGATTATTGGAACAACAACAGCAACAGGTGCGGCAACAGGTGCGGGTGTAGGTACTTTTATAGTTCCGGGGTATGGTACATCTGCAGGAGCCGTGCTTGGCGCAGGTCAAGGATTTAAAACAGGATTTGCAGCAACGGGATACGCTATGGAGTATACCAACTCCATACTTGATGTAGCAAGAGAGAAGGGGTACAATATGATGGACCCTAACGATGTTGTAAAAGCATTAAAGGACGAGGAGGTTTGGAAAGAGGGAAGCAAGAAGGGTCACGAAAGAGGTGTGCCCATTGCTGTTATGAATTATGTAACAGCAGGTCTTGCAGGTAGAGTATTTAAGGTAGGTGGTTTATCTTCTAAGACCGCAAGAGTAAGCGCGATGTTGGGTGAGCGTGCGGTTGTTGACCCTTTAGGAGAGGCGACAGGTGAGTTTCTTGCACAGGTAAACGCCGGAGAACAGGTATCAGGAAAAGAAATATTCGCTGAGGCTATGGGTGGATTTGGGAACAACACAGGTGCTATGGCAATCAACCTGTACAAGGATGCTCGTAACACCAATAATGTAGACCTTGCAAACAAGCTTGCTACTATAGACGGTATGATGAGCGAGAATGTTTCTGAGGAGCGTATTCTTTCTTGGGCTGATAATATGGAAAGGTTAGGCAAGATTAACACAGAACAGACTCAAAGAATACGTGAGAACTTAGGTCTTAAAAGAGACGCTAAGAACGTCTTAGACATAAACAAGGACACAAAGTCCAATAAGAAGACTCAGTCTCGTGTAATGGAGCTTATGGCTGCTAAGAAAGAGCTTACGAGCACAGCAAACAGGAAGTCTGCATTCTCTCAAAAGGTAACAGAGATAAATAAAGAGATTTCTGAGATTGCTGAGACGGGTAATCTTAAAGAATCAGGAACAGAGACCAACCTAAACATCATTGGTCTTGACCAAACAACAAATACCGATGTTCGTAGTGATGTTGGTAAGTATACAATAAACAATATCTCCTACACCAAGGAGGAGTTTATGAAGCGTATAGAGAAGATGTCTAAGAGAAAGATTCTTAAGACAAGAGCAAGAGTTGACAACGATGAGGAAGTAAGTGAATTTTTAAAGACAAAAGTAGATGCCATTCAAGAGCAAGAAACAGGAGCAGTACCTGCAGATAAACAAGCCGGAGTTGTGGAAGAAGTGGAAGGCGAAGTACGGGAAGTACCAAGCGAAACCGAACAATCTGAGACCATTGAAACGGAACAGGTAGAAGAAAAGCAACCAACATTTGAGGACCTATCAGATACAGACCAACAGGAATACCTAAAGAAAGCAGAAAATAATTTAAGAAAAAAACAGAGGGTCACTCTTGGTCAGAGACTCAGAAGGTTTGGAGTCAAGACTTTCAGAGGGTCTAAGGTTAAGTATGCAAAGAAGACAGAAGTAACAGAAGAGCAGATTAAAGAAGAGGCTGTTAAGATGTTTGGGCTTGACAATCAGCCTCAAGTAGAGGAGACCACAACAACACAAGAGGTGATGCCGGAGGAGACGGTTGAAAATATTAATGTGGTAGAGGAAGCTTTAGATGATGGTTCTTTAAAGTCACCCGTATATAATAAAAATGGTAAAAGATTATTGTTTACAGGTTCACCTCGTAAGTTTCAGAGTTTTGATATGTCAAAGGTGGGTTCAAGTGCAGATGCAGGACAGGCTCAAGGTATATTTTTTAGCAACGACCCCTATATAGCTGAGTATTATTCTAAGGAAACAATGGACCCATTGGGTAATTTACTTACCTCTGTAGGTTTAGGTAAATTAAAAGGAATTCAACCAACCATTTATTCAGCTACATTAAATACTGATAATGTTTTAGAAGTAGATTTTGAAGGGCAAGCTACTTCAGAAGGCAAAAATAAAAATAAAATTATTCAAGATGCTTTTGAAAATGGTTATGATGCGGTTGTTTTTAAAAACATATATGATGGACCACAAGTAAAGCAGGATGTTACTGTTGTTAGAGATGCTAAATTCATTAGTGACTTTACCGATACAAATAGCAAAGCAAAAGAAATTACCAAACAGTTAAAGAATAAAAAACCTACAACCCAAGAGACGGTAGCAACAGAGGAAGTGTCGCCAACGACACTCAAGGCAGAGACCGAGGAACTCGGTAGAATAGTTGACGAGGAGTTTGGAACACAGCAGGAGGAAGTGTCGCCAACGACACCGACTGAAACAGTGGTTGAGGAAGAGGTGACTACCGAAGAGGGTCCTATAGATGAGGGAGATGTTATGCTTACCCAAGAGCAGATTGATGAACAAGTCACCGAGGAAGCTTCACCTGTAGCTGAGGAAACGCAATCCAAGAGAGAAGAGATTGAGGCTGAAATAGCAGATATTGAAAACAATGAGCTTGACGATTTAGAAATGAACCTTGAAAACATTCAAGAAGAAATTCAAAACGAAAAGGATAACTATAAAGAAGAGGCTCAAAGAATAAAAGAAGAGAAGGCTAAGGTTAGAAAAAATAAAACCTTATCTAAACAAAAGAAACAAGATAAGCTTGATGACCTCGAAGCTGAAAGAGATGGCTTTATGAACGATAGGGATGCCGCCATAGAGAACTATCAATTTGATTTGTCAGAAGCGAAAAGAGAGGCAAGGAAAGCTAAGTCAAGAATCGCTAAGCTAAAAAAGAAACTTGATTCGGGCGTTGATTTTAGGACTGATGAAAGAGAGGCTACCAAAGAGACTACCACAGAGGAAGAGGTTATAACAGAGAAGATAAATGAGCTTGCTGAGAAGTCTCCTAATGCTGACTTTAGTCTTGCAGAAAAAACAAAGACAACAGAGGAGAAGACTGACATAAACAGCCTTGATGAAAGAGCATCGAGACCGATGCCGAGAATAAAGAACCTTGAGGTTATCAATGGCATACCTGTTGTGTTTAATATCTCAGACCAACTTACTATAGGTAGCGTTGTGAATCCTAACACAGGAACAACGATAGATAATCTACAGGGTGGTGTTGGTTTCACAGGGATTGAGGGGAATGAGAACTTAGCTTGGGCGAGTATAGACGAGAAGAAAGCAGGAGAGTTTTTGAATAAAGCACGAAGGGCTTACGAGAATAATAAGGAACTGTTTCACAGGTTTTGGGAAGCGAATCCAAAGTTAGCGGGTCTCGTTCCGATGCCCGTAGTAAAAATGAGTGAGGGCTCAATGCTATCAAACGAGGCGGTGTTCAGAGTGTTCTTGGACAACATATCACAGATACCGGAGAAGAATAAGCAGGAAGCATTCGCGGCGTTCAAGGAGGATATAAAAAGAAGACAGCCTAAGTATAGCACAGATGCAGAAAGAAAAGGTGTGAAGAATATAATAGGAATGTTAAGCAACAATAACATAACCAATTTTAAAGAACTATTGACACCCGATAATCTTAGGCAGATGACATTGCCCGCACGGACAGCTCTGATAAAGATGATGACGGTTGGTGGTCCTAATATGCCGGGACAGAAAAAAAGAGTATCAGCCCCTAATTCTAAGAGCCCAATCACAGCTCAATTATTAGCAGAGGGTATAGCAAATTCAGAACAGCTATTAAACTTAGCGGTTATCACAGACCTTATCACCGAGCCATCCACTAAGAACGTACCTCAGAAGAGTATCATCTCACTGCAGGGAGTCGAGGTTGCAAAGAAAGACGGAAAGAGTTGGGCTGAAGCAGGCGGCGTGGTGAGCATAGAGCACCCGAACTATAAAGGTGGTATCAAGGGTAAGACGATAGGGGTTCTTGAGAATCCGCAGAACATTCTTGATACATACGGAGAAACTTTTTCTGCTGTAATAGGCAAGGCTGTGAAGGCAGAGGAAAAGGCTTTGGCTGCACAGAAAGAAGGCGAAGTAGGCGAGAGTATATCCGAAGATAAGGCTATTGAAAACGCTCTTAACGTGGGCAAGGGCATACCTCAGAAGGGTATGGTTGGTGCTATCACATCAGTTGAGAGCGTCAGTGATGCCAATAAGCTTGCTAACTTTATGAACTTAGCATTCCCAAACACAGCTATATCCACAGACCAAGCTACGTTTGAGGCTGTTATGAACTCGGATAGGGTACAGGCTGTTATGAAGGATGGTGATGTTGTTTATGGTGTCACTGTAGACGGAGACGTGTACGTAAATCCGGAGGTTCACAACAACAAATCTGATTTGTTCAACACTCAGATTCACGAGATGGGTCACGTGTGGCAGAACTACTTGCAGACAACAACGAAGGGTAAAGAGATTTACGCTAAGGGTGTGTCTCTTGTTGAGCAGACCGAAGAGTTTCAGAAGCAGCTAAAGAAGTTTGATGGAGACAGGGTAGCCGCAGCAAAAGAGGCTATGGCTATACTCATAGGAAACAAAGGAGAAACCATAGCAAACGCATCTCTAAACGCGCAGTTTAAAGAGTGGTTACTTGGAATGTGGTCATACATAAAGGACCAATTCCCAACGCTATCTAAGGACTTAACAGCTAAAGAAATTCAGAACTTAACCCTTGATAAGTTTTTAGGCACAGCATTGGCTGATGTATTCAGCGGTAAGGACCTAAAGATTACAGAGGTTCAGCAAAAGAAGATGAAGAACCCGGAGGTTTTATTTAGTAGAACATCTCCTATATTTGATGTAATAGACAGGGGTAGAAGACTCGGCTTCACGGATGCCGCAATCAGAGAGGTGCTAAAAGATAGAGGCTTCTCAACAGGTAATATTAATGAAGCTCTTACGGTTGATATCGTAAACGAAACACGTCCGATGCCACGAGCATTTGAGAAAGTAGAGGGTGGTATTGACGAGGCACGTCAGCTATTTGATGAGACGCAAGAAACTGTTCGTCAGTTTGCAGTGATGGGACCAAGAGGCGGAGTGTCGGGAGTAAGAGCACGTAACAAAACTTTCTCTCAGATAAGACAGAAAGCACAGGAAACATTAAAGGCTAATCCAATATTTAAGAAACAACCCGAACAGACACAACAAGAGATTCTATTGGGGTATGACCAATCGCTATACAGAGACTTTGATGCACAGGGACCTATCCGTTCCAATAGAAGAGTACAGGCGGAGATGGCTAAGATTAGAGAGACACTCAAGCAAAGAAAGATTGGAAAGAAAAACCTAAAAGAAGCTCAGATAAGACTGAAGAACTACATCAGACAGAGCCTACCGGATACTCCGTATACGCGTGGTGCTATACAAAGAATCAACAAGCTTCTTGTGGATTCAACCGTAGAGAACTTTGAATCTAAGATTGAGAAGGTAGAGATTGAAATACAAAACGCACGAGCACGTATGAAAGCGGAGACCGTAACGGGTATCCTTGACATACTTAAAAAGAAATCAAAGGTAAAGATAACAAGGAGCGGAAAGCGTAGAGGTGCAGGGGTTAACGCAGCAACACAGCTATACTTTAAAGCTGTTCTTCCTATAGTAGAAGATATCGTTGACCTTGCACGAGCACGAGCGGGTATGCAGGCACTTCAGTCTAAGATTGACCAAAGATTATTCGACATAGAAAATAAGATAGATAAGGTAAACGAGAACACAAGGCTATCAGCAGAAGAGAAAGCGACTAAAATACAGGAGCTTGAGGGTAAGAAGCGTAGCACAAAAGCAGAGGCTAAGTCTATCAGCAACACGCAGACTCGGATTGAAGAAGCAGAGGAGAAGATTCAGAAGCTACGAGACAGGCTAAACGACCCGGAGGTAAAGCAACAGATTAATGAGGCTCTTCTTATACAGGAAGAGAACCCTCTGACAGCGGATAAGATTCTTACTACCAAACAACAGAAGCTTCTTGCTGAGGTGCAGGCTCTTGACAACTTCGCTCCTATACAGGGGATGACCCTTGAGGAGACCAATGACCTGCTCAATACACTGAAGGATATGAGCAGTGAATCAATCGCACAGCTCAAGGCTGAGAACACTGTTAGGAGACAGCTCAGAGCAGATAAGGCTAAGAAAGTAAGGAGTCAGATACAGGAAACAAATCCCGAATTGTTTGACGAGAATGGGAAACCCTTAAATAATAATGAACTAAACTCTAAGAAGGATGAGGTTCGCGCATTAATAAGAGAAAGAAAAATCCCGGAGGCAATATTTGAGTGGGTGAAATCAAGCTTTAAATTTGACACGATAAAAGATTGGATACAAAGTGCTAAAAACAGTATTAGTAATGTTGAAACATTAGCAAACATAGCGGATAGAATAACAGAAGGGAAATCTATATTCACCGACAACACCTATAAGTCACTCAACAGAATGGATGAGAACAACAACCGAGGGACTATCGCGACACGTAAGAAGCTTGACCAAATTGCAGAATCAGTGGGCATTGTTGGGGGTATCAAGGGAGTTAAAAGAAGATTGTATACAGGGATACATAGAATAAAGACTGTTGTAAACAAAGACGGAAAACAAACAGTATCCGAACAGAAGCTTAATGCTGACCAACTGATGCGTATATATGCGCTTAGTCTTAACGATGTTCAGAGAGCTAAGCTTGAGAACCAAGGCATAGGGAAAGAACAGTTACAGGAAATAAAGGAAATACTTGAGCCGGATGTGGTAAAGTTCGTTGAGGGTGTCGTCAGCTTCTTGAGTAACGAATACTACGAGCAGGTCAATGGTGTGTATGCACAGGTGAACAATGTTAACTTAGGGTTCATAGAAAACTATTTTCCAACAAAAACAATTAGCAGTAAAGAAACGGGTGGAATTTTAGAGAACGGTGACTTCAGCGGTATATTTAACGCAGAGACAGCAGATTCATTCAAACAACGTGAGAACTACAAATCAGACATAGACTTAGTAGGAGCAGACTTCTTCAGCACTCTTGACAATCACACGCAGACAATGGAAAAGTTTATGGCTTATGCCGAGGGAGTGCGTGAGATGAATGATTTCTTTAGCATACCGGAAGTAGGTCTATTACTTCAAGAGTCTAAGATTTTAAGAGCTATGAAGATAGCAATTAATCAAGCTATAAATCCTGCTTCTTTAGAAGGCGGGAATAAAAACAAACTGCTGACAAAACTTCAGACTCAGTTCACATCATTCGCATTATCCTTTAAGACGATACAAATATTAAAGCAGGCATCATCATTCGTACAAGCTTTTGAAGATTACAACTACAGGGGTAAAGGAAAAAGATATATCCCCGGAATGGATACGCTTGGGTTTATGTTTGACGCGGCGACTACAATATTATCACTGCCATTGGACTTAGTGGGTAAGAATGGACCGATACACCAAGCTATGGAGATGTCAGCCACATTCAAGAGAAGGGTTGAGCAGGGTATTGAGGGTGATGTATACGGATTGGAATCGGGTTCTAAAACTTTTAAGAATGTAAACAAAGAGTCATCAAGGTTTAAAAGAGCAAGAGCATTAATCAGAACATCCGCAGCAGCACCAACAGTGTTAGGTGATATCTTAGGTGTGATGGGGTATATGATTAACCACAAGCGTAACATAAAGAACGGTATGAGTAAGACGGAGGCTGTAGAGGCTTTCAACAATTACAACGCCACACAGCAGTCGCGTAGAGCTGCAGATAAAATACCTCTTCAATTTGATAACAACGCACTTATTCGCTCCTTCACAATGTTCGGAAGCACATTGTTCCTACAGATGAACAGGGTAATGCAGTCAACCAAGAATATGAGAAGAGATTCGGCAATGTCTTTAAGGCTATCTGCAGAGGCATCTATGCTTGCGGCACAGGGCAAGATGAAGGAGGCGAATCAAAAAAGAAAAGAGGCTGCCAAGGCTGCACCAAAGAGAAAAGATGTTAGAGCATTTGCTCTTAACCTTGGGATAGCGAATGTTATGTTCGCGGGGACAGCCAACCTCGCTAAGTTTATAAAGGGAGACGACGACGACAGGGATGAGGCTCTTAAGAAAATGAAAGAGGCAATGATGGGTCTTAATCTTTTATATCAGATTCCATTATTAGGAAGTTTTGCAGAGAGAGAGTTTGGCGGGAATAAATTTGCCGGTGATGTTACCAATCCTATCTTAAGCATATACTATAAAGTAAATAAAGAAATAGAGAAGTATGGATGGGCAGGAAGTCTAAAGCCTATAGTTGAAGTAGTATTAGGGATGCAGACGGACCCGTTCATAGGGCTGTACAATATGTTCGGAACTGATGGGGCGGAGTTTGACCAAGCTACCTTCGATGCTTTGGGTATCAGCAAATCATACTCGCCGAGTGGAGAAACAGAAGCAGAGAAGAAAGCAAAGGAATCAAAGGGGAAACGAACCAAGACAGAACAGAAACAGTATGAAAGAGACTTGAAGGAGTACAACCCGAATGCTTACAAAAAACAGTTCGGAGAGAGAGATAAGCGTGAAAAGGAGATAAAAAAACAATCGGAAAAAAGAACCAAGGATAGAGATAAGCTGAAGAAGAAAAGAGAATCAGAAATGAAAAGAAGAAAGTTCCGCAGGATTAGATAGTGTCGTCAGCGACACTAATAATACTTTGCGTACTTGAATGTTTTTTGTTTGGGATAGTATATCATCAGCTCCTCGTCGGAGTATGCATCTTTACGTGGCTTACGACCTCCCCATCTTGCCTCACCCACAATCTCGTTTACCTTCCCGTAGATAATTCCATCTTCACACGCCCATATGACTACAGGATTTAACCTCTTGGCGCATAGCTTAGTTACTTTGGTTGCAGATATAGGAAGGGGATAAGCATCAGACATTTCTCTCAGCCTACCTTTTACTTCGATGTAAGCTATAAGGTTTCCTTTGTCGTTATACACCCTGTAGTCTACATCAAATGGGTCAAGCTTCTTGAACGAACCATTGAACCGCTCAACAAATTTTGTTATGGCTCTTAGTTCTCTGTCCCTGTCTTTTTCTGTTTCAAAACGAGGGCTCATTCTTCTTCGGGGATGTATACGTATATAGGAAAACCATCTCCTCCTGCACCTGCAATGTTGTAGTTGAAATATTCAATGGCATCTGCCTCGCTTAATCCCTCGTTTACTATTAGCTTATTGATAATCTTATTGGAATCCATTATGAGTACGTTGGATGCGTATTGGAGACCTACAACACAATCTTCATACCCTGTTGGGTATAAGAATGTTTCATCCGGGAAGTCTTCTGTTAGTTGATTTAAAATTGTTTTTGATTCTGACATATATTTAATTTAATTTATAGTGTTCTTCTACGTGGCATCTTGAGCACAGCACTGTACATTTTTTTATTTCTTCTACAATTTTTCTTTTTGAAAAACCTAAGTATATCCCATCTGATATTGCAAAAGACTTGTCTTTATTATGATGATGAAACTCCAAAGCGTGAGAGCTGAATTTTTCGTGGGTTAGTTTTGAGTATCCACATTCAGCACAACTTAAATTTTTCTTTACCTTATTGTACCAATCCCTTTTTCTTTTTTTATAATCTTTTTTTACTTTTCTATAGCAGGTTATACAGGTCTGTCTGAGATGTTTCTTACCGTTCTTTACTCCTGCAGACCAATAGTTGTCAATGGTTTTATTCTTTTTGCATTTAGCACAAGGCTTAGAGTCCATCTTCTAATGATTGTTTTAAGTCTTTTATTTTTAACAAACAGCCGTCAAGCTCTTTTACACATTCGAATATCTCCCTGTCCACAAGATGCTCATATACGCTATCCATATGGTCGTGAAGCTCATCCATAATATGATTGATATGGGTAAGTCTCTCGTTCTCAATGGACGGTATTGGCATTTTATTTATCTATAGCGTTTAATAAAGACTCACTAAGAAGTGGGTTTACTTTTTGTAATGACCTGTATATTTTCTTTGATTCTTTACGTACAAATTCTCTATCTGATTTTGTAGAGTCAGTACCAAGGTTACAATGAAGTGAAGCATCTATCCTTAGAAGTTCATCCTGTTTTTCTTTGCTGCTCCAAGTTGTGAAGTCAACAATCTTTTCTATGTCGTTTATATTATACTTCATTTGATATACGATTTAACGAATGTAAATATTTTATTTGAGATTTCAAAGAGGTTACCTGTTCTTCAAGCATATTTAATTTGTTTGTTAGAATATCTTCATTAGTCATAAGAGGTTCCTCTTCGGGTATAAAGTTATTACAAATCTCTTCAAACTTTTCCTTACACTTATTGTATCCTACGATATAATACTTGTTTCTACGCAACACTGTATCAAATACTTTCAGTCCATTAATAACCGTTGAGTGATGCTTATTAATAACTTCTCCTATCAATGTTAAGGAGTATTCATTGTCAAACAATATTTTATAGAACACAGCCCTTCCGTCTGCTATCTCCCTCTTTCTGCTTATCGTTTTTATATCTATATTAAATTCTTCATTTACTATTTGTATCAGTTGTCTTTCTAATTCGTGATTCTTTCTCATCTTTATTAAATTTTAGTGTTTGATTTTCAATTATATAATCTAAGAAGGTATCTATATCTACCTCCTCTACTCCGAGGAATAAGCACAGCTCATCCTCTTGGTTTAGGTATTCAAGTCTAAAGAAGAACGGTTCTTCAAGAGCGTGTGACACTCCCGCAACGTACTGAGTCCATCCATTTCTTTTAGGCAGTTCCTCTACCTGTTCTGTAATCTGTGTTGCGATATCAAAAGCATAATCCATTGGCAGTTCTCTTATCTGTTCTATAAACCAATCGTCAATGTCATACTGAATATTACTCACCTTTGTATACTTCTGTTCTACCATAGTCCTTTAGCTCTTTTAGTCTGTACTCCTGCAGTTTAGACAGCTTTCCCCCCGGTCTTTTGACCTCGCTGAATATAACATCAGAGTTAGGGGGTATAGCAATTATATCGGGGATTCCGTTCTTGTTTGTCTTGATAAGCTTGATAACATAATAGCCCTGCTCCTCAAGTTCTTTTATTCTTTTCGTCTGTATCTGCTGTTCCGTCACCTACCAAAGATAGCAAATCTCTTTTGAAGTGCCGAATCGTGTAGTCCTTCTTTTTGGAAACAGCTTTGTATATCTCCCGTTCTATACCACCATTTGAGAACACCCAATATACATCACTCTTTAGCCTATCCTTTGTTGTCATACGGTCTCGGCTCTGCCAATACGATGTGGCACTAAAGTCAATGTTGTAGTACACAAGAGCATCTGCCTGACGTAGAGATATACCCTCTCTTCCCGATACAATCTGTAGAGCAATAGACTTGTCAGTGTCGTTGAAGACACTCAAGTCTGTAGTTAAATAGTCTGTACCGTACACAGCCATAAGTACCTTTAGTTCTTGCTTAAACTTATAGAATATTCCTACCTTCTTTCCCTTAAACTTATCTCTAATATACTCAGCCTTACTATCATCCAATGTCATAGTCTTACCGCTCTCAAACTTTACGGTCCCGGAATATATCTGATGCAGTTTAGACATAAGTTTTACAGGTGTGTCTGCAAGTATGACCTCATCCTTTCCCTCAACCACAAGATTCTTCTGAAGATTCTTTGCTATGCTGTGCACAACAGGCTTCATATCCACAGACAAGATATGCTCTTTAGTATCCACCTTGAATCCTGCCTCAGATTGCGTGTAATTTATCGTGTAAGGGCTCATTGCCTGCACTATGGTATCATAACCCTTTGAGTAGTCTTTAATCGTCATAGAGTTAATCCTTCTTTCGGTGACGTTCACGTAGTCATCACAGAATCTGTAAAAGTTTTTGTACTGACTGAATGGGTTGTTTGGTATTCCATACACTTGGTGGTACATCTGAGAGTAAGACTCCGGTGTTGGTGTACCTGACAGCAGTATTACTCTGCTCCTGTTCTTTCGTATCAGTTCCTTGACAGCCTTGGCTCTGTTGCTAGGCTTAGCAAATGCTCCCATTGAATGTGCCTCATCACATATAATCACGTCCCATTTCAAATCGGGAATCTTGTGTATGGATTCGTAGTTGATTGTGAACATAGCAAAATTGGTAGGGCACATCTTGGTGTAGTCATCGCTGATAGAGCCTATTGCTTTCTTTTTTGTGAGGAACAATACGTTATCAACATTGAGATGTTGACAGATACCTAAACTCGTGAGCGTCTTTCCTGTCCTTACCTCCATCGCAAGATACAGGAACCCTTTCTGCTTTACTATCTCAGTTCCCTTCTCTATTATTTCTTTTTGGTATTCTCTAAGTTCTATCACGTCTTTATTTTTATAATGTTCTAAACTATTTTTTATTTTATTTATGACCTCGTCTTCGATTCTCCACTTGGGTACGTCAACCATAATCGCTGACTTACCCCTTCCTTGTTTTACCTTTTTAGTTTTAGACACAACCCTGTACATAATATCACAATGGTCTTTCATCATATCATTACTATATCCCGGTATTCTTTTAATTATTTTGTTCATATGATTATGTTATGAACCGCAGGACAAACACTCGTCATCGTCAAGTTCGGGACGTTGTGCTATTTCCGGATTGAGTTTTATCTTTAAGTCGTATATCTTCTGTTGGGTTTCCATATCCTCAAACAGATTACCTGTAAGAGTATTCTTTAAATCCTGTATTTGTTTTTTAATTACTTCACTCATCTTTGTTTTTGTTTAATTAATTTCATCATTATCAAAATTCCTGTACGACAATTCTTCGGGTCTCTTCATTCTCATCCACCTACCCATTGAATCTCTTCCCTCTTGTGGTGCTCCTCCTGTAACGTACATCGCATAGGCAACCAACCACTTGTTGAATCTTATACGGCTGATTGTCATACGACTCTTCGGTCCATAGTCAGGATACTCCTGTATGAAATCGTAATAACAATCCTGCATTATAACTCTCTCATCAACAACCAAGTTTTCATTTTGCTGTGCTCCGTTTATCAATCCACACCACTCTATAAAATCGTGACTCGTCTCGGCTGATAGTTGTCTAACCTTTAGGTTTACAAACTGACTCTCAACCAACCCTGTTGCTAAGTAAGACTGAAGACACCCAACCATATAGTTGTCAAACTCACACCACTCTGCATCGTTCCAATCTCCGAACATTAGTTTACCGAATTCATCTAACGGTGTAAAGTTCTTGGTGTAGTATTGGTGTAGTTCAAGTTCCCACTTACGTCTTGCAAAACTATTTCCTGCTCCCTTGATTGCGTAGTTGGTAGTGATTGCAATCTTAGGTGACTTGCTGAATGGTATCTTGATAGCATCCTTGTTCTTCTTCTCCAATGTTAGTCCCTCTGTAACGACGCTGAACAATCTCTCGAAGTCAAAGTGTTTCTTGACATCATCAAAGACAAGTATCTGTGTGTCTGCACTCACAAGTTGGTACGCAAATGAACGCTCGAATGCAAATGACTTTCCGTCAATCGTAACTACCTTCTTCATCTTGGACAGCGCATTCATAAACAACCCCTTGCCTGTACCACCCTCCGGATTGTCTGATATAACCTCATCATTAAGTATGATAGCAGGACAGTAAGACAGGTTCTTGTATCCGTGCATCATAAATCCTATCGTGGATTCCATTGATGCAATCCTGCTCTCGTTGTTCTTACATATGTTACTGATAAACTTTCTATAACTGAAGTCTTCAGTTGTACCACACACGGAGAAGTTCCTGTCTATCACGTGGTCCTTCCAAACGTAACCACCCAAGTCTAAGTAATCAAGAGTCGTTACCTCATTCTTAGTAATCTTTATGGCGCAGTTCCTGTAGTACAGGTACGATGATTCCTTGGAGTCTTCAATGAAGTAAATATCAATCGTTGACAGCAGTGTAAGAAATTCCTCTCTAAAGAATCTTGTTTGGTCGGCGAAGTAATTATATATGCTGATGTCATCAAGCTCTATCAGATAGTTTAATATAAAGTCCTTGATGCTCTTCTCATCTGTGTGGTCGATGAGGTTGTTGGTTACCTTAACGAACACATAGTTCTTTCCACCTTCGGGACAATACTTATAGAATCCATTGTCCTCTAAAAATTGCTTGAAGAGTATATGAGTAATCTTTATAACGCCTTTCTCACTCTTAGACCAAAACTGTTGCTCTTTATTCTCTTCGTCTACCCTCTGTAATACTGAGTCTATTGTCTCAGAATCTAAGTCCGACTCGGCTAACTGATTCCGGATTTCTTTTTTTGATGCACCCCTCCTTAACTTTACTTTGATTGAGGTTAGTCTGTCCTCGTCCTCGTAGTATTTAGTTCCGAAGTTCTGAGTGTTCGCATATGCTGAGTCAATCGTTCTGACTATCTCACGTTCAGTGAAGTCATCTGATATGTACTTGTTCAGTACATACTTAGCAAGACTCCTATTGATACCGAAGTCATTGAACGCTGCCGCAAGTACGTAGCAGTTATGGTTTCTTTGCCCTTCGTTCATCGGGTATTTCTTTTCCCACCATCTCTGAAGTATGTCCACAATTTTATTCTCATCTGTGATTGGTATTGTGGGTGCATCTCTGTATGTATTCTTCTCTTGATACTCTCTCTCATCAATCTTATCCCATACAGAAGAGTTCTCATTTATGTACAGAAGTGCATCGTAAGATTCGTAGCACACACGAGACAGGTTCTTGCACGTCACATCAAAATGTGAATTGTCGAAGTGATTCTTAAGCGAGTTGAAATAGTTAACGTGATTGTCTGTGTCCTGTGGAACCTTAACAAGAACCTTGAGTCCTCTTCCGGAGGGAGATATGAACACCGAGTATACGAAGTTGTCTCTTGTCATCTGCTCCTTGTCCTGTAGCATATCCTTTTTCTTTTCGTATCCGTCGAAGTCCAAGCATATCAATCCACTGTGCTCCTGTATGGAAGCATCGCTTCTCTTAGTGAAGATACCGCTGAAGCAAATAGCGGGAAGTTGTTTCTTTAGTTCGTTACGCTCTGCCTTTTTTGTTTCAAGTCTGATACGTTTAACAAGTTCCCTGTTTGCTCCACCCTTTATCCTATCAAGGATAGAGGCAATAGGTCTATGAAACGGCGTGTCCGTTTCTTTAATGTTTTTGAATATAGTTATCCTGTAATCTGTCATCTTTGTTAGTGTTAGTGTTGAGTTGATGTTGACTTTGTGTTAAGTTTCTCTCTGATTATCAGTGAGTTGTATACTATGTTAACTTTTTTCTCTTGTATTAAGAATAATAATAATAAAATAAAAGAAATAATAAAATATATACAGAAAAAAACTTGACATACTATTGGGGAAAAAAAGAGTGTCGCTGACGACACTCTATTTCTAACCAATAAGCAGACCAATTTAAAACGGTAGGTCTTCCGCAGGTGCATCCTTCAGTGCAGGTTCTTTTACGTCCTGCTTCTTTGGTTCCCAAGTATCCAAATCACAATAGAAGTTTCCTCCTTTGGATTGCTTTACGTTGATACTTACCCAACCTTGCTCGTTGCTATGTTGTTTAAGCCAAGCAATAGCATCCTCAGTCTTTACGCTTAGTCTTCCTAAGACAAAGTGATTAGGTTCGGTTGGAGCCAATGGTATCAAGGCTGTGTTTGTTTCTTGTCTCTTAAAGACAAATCCGTCTGCAAAAATTTTTTCTTCTGCCATATTATAGTATTTGATTCCGATGATTAGAAAATAAACCCACACACGATACATCGGATACACCCTGCGTGAGTTGTAAAATTATATCTCGTCCTTGACGTAGTAGTTCTTGATGTCAACCTTTGCTTCTTTAGAAAAGAATTTGTGGTACACCTCTATTGCTCTGTGCATCTTTTCTTGTCCTCTTATATAGAAGTCATCGTTACCTGTGAACATTCCCATTCTGCCTGTCTGCTTCTCAATGACTAAGAACATCATCGGCTTACCGAACAACCTGCTGTAAATGAATGCTTGACTATCGTAGTTGTACTTCCTTGCGTTCCACTTGAAGTCATCAATGTTTGATGTGGTCTTTAGGTCTATGACATAATCTTTTCCAACGATGTCTGCCTTCCCTTTCCACTGAGTAACTGAATGGTTGTCATCAATCACCGAGGAGTATGTCATAATATTAGGGACCTCATAGATATTCTTTTTGTGGTATATGAGTTCGAAGAAGTCAAGATTACCGTTCATTCTTGATACAAGATTCTCTATGTTGTCTGCCTCCTTCTTCAGTAGCAATACCTCAAGGTTCATATCAAGACAGGCTTCCTTGTAACCCTTTGTGTTACGGCTTGCGAAGTCCACGATGTGTGTCTCCTTAGCCTTCTCCGGTTCAAGAATAAGCTGATGAAAGTATCTACCCTCTGCAAAATTCTTGTTATCGGGACGTGAAACCCCGTATTCTTCGGGGTTCTTTAGCAATGTTCCAATGTCTGAGTTGGATAGGTATTGCTTACCTACCCCTCCGTAATACTCTTGGTCATCACGGAGTAGTTCTATAACGTTGCTCATTACTCTGTTATTTTTTTGATTTCCTTGAGTTGACCTTCAGTAAGGGTATACTTAGCCTCAATGTTTGATACGAGTTGTTTGTAACCCATATGTTTGTTGGCTGTTACGTACAGAACAAAATCATCCCATTTCCCTTTCGGTATCCCCGGTATTTTTGGTGTCGCTGACGACACTTTATCTGACTTAGTAGGTACTTTCTTTGGTTCGGATTTCTCCTTCTCTGTTGAAGGTAAGTCCTCTCCTGCGTATACATACAGTCCAAGTCCGTGACGAGCAAGTGCCTTGGTAAGGCTACGTTGTATCGACTTGTTAACGTCTGTAGACTTAATCTTTACTAACTCGATTGAGTTGTTACGGAAGTCCATTACGGGTAGGTACTCGATGTGTTCGATACCCTCGATTGTAACCCCGGTCTTTACCCACGCAGAGTTGTGGTCTCTGTGATAGAACACACCATCTGCATCCTCATAGATTGTATACGTAGCCTCAGGATAGTGTTCCTTTGCTGTTGCCCAAGCCCAAGCCCAAGACAAATACGTTAGATTATTCTTTGTTTCTGTACGTCCATTGACGTTGATTGCGTTCAGTGTCTCAAACACTGATTTCTTTTTAGCATTAGCCATTTTATTTTATTTTATTTAGTTTAACCATTAATTCTGCGTACTTATTTAACACGCTCTGTCTTTGAGTTTTGTAAGACTGAATCTGTTTAGGATTCTTTTTACCGTTCATCTCATTCCTTATAAGTTTTTCTATTCTGTCTAACTTATCCCTGTAGTTACTCAAAGATACCTCATAACATCCGTGTCTCCAACCATTATTCAAGAATACATCTATATTTTCTATCCTCTTATAGTAGTCTCCACCTTTGCCTGTATTATAGACCTGTATCTCTCCTGTTGCATCATCACAAACAATTCTGCACCCATATACTATGCGCGCTTGGTATCCTGCTGAGTCAAGGTTCGATGCGAATGTATCTTTCTTTGCCTGCTCCCATATTTCTTGTAGGGTATACATTATATTAGAAAGTTTATCATCTCCTTGAATGAATCGTCTTCCTGCATTCGCTTCTTTGTCTGTGCGATTCCGTACTGCACTGACGAATGCGCTACATTGTACCCATTCTCTGACATATAGTCCCTGATGTAAGCCATAGTCATAGGCTTAACGTGACACAGGTAGTACAAAGATTGTCTCGCATCTGATACTCTCTTGACCTTCGTCTTGGTAAATATTCTTTCTTTGGGCACGTCGAATACCTCTGATATCTTATTGGCGTATTCATTGAATGTTGACATATTACTTTAGTTTTAGTTTAAAATTATCCCATAACTTTTCTTCTACAGTCTTGAAGTCTTTGCTCTTGAATGGAAGACCGCCTATAGTTGTAATCCACTCACCTGTTTTTAGAGATTCAATATACTCTCCGTCAAGGTAGGTCATAACGGTCTGTGCGTCTGAGTTTACACTACCCTTATAGTTCTTTTTAAAGTAATCCGAAGTTACAAGTTGAGCAGTGTCGTTGAAGACACCACGGGTTATGTTTTCGTTATTGTCCTGTAGTCTTTGCAGTCGCTGAACCATACCGCTGTTTACGTTTACTCGCATCTTTTCTGCGAGGATTTGTTTTTGATAAATCGCTTTCATTTGATTTGATTTTATTTTAAAAATTTGTGGTAGTCCTTTTCATCTAAGCATATGACATCGCCAACGATATCGAAACCTGCAATCTCTGAAGCCTTTTTGTTTCTCTTCAGACCTTTCATAAGTCCCTCCTCATTTACGATGAGCACCTTGCCCTTGCGTGTGGCGACCACCTCTATGTATCCACCTACCGCATCTTGTTTTTCTTTTAGTGTGTCTGCTGTAAAGTTGTCAGTGACATCACCCTTTGCTTTTATTAGTTGTATCATTTAATTGTATTTGAATAAAACAAATATAAGAAAAGAATTATACAATTCCTAATCTTTTTTGTAATAAATTTATAGTGTCTTTGACGACACTGATAAAGTTTGGGGTGGCTCTCATTCCAAACCACCCCAAACTATTTTCCGTTGTTCTTTGCCTGTAGTATTTTTATGTACAGCCCGTAGTCAAAACTATCCCAATGTTCTATCCAATCTGCTATGTTAGTTGCGTTACCCATCTCTATTGGTTTTCGTCTGTTAAAAAATCGTTGTACTCAAACTTACCTGTCTTTATGTATTGGTAAATCTCTTCCTTGTATACGTGCTCATACTTGAACAGTGTGTCCGGGGTATCAATAGTCAACGTGTAAAGTTTTCTTCCGTCGTTACTCTCTTCCCCCATTCTTTCGACCTGTCCTTTCATCAACAGGCATATAAAAATAATTGTCCTAAACATTGTATTAAATTTTTTATAAAGTTTCCGTTTCATCCTTTAGGAATCATCAGCCGGGACACACATCCCGATACGGGAGGAGTGTCTTTGACGACACTCCCCTTTGAGTCAGACTAAAACTTACTAAAATCTGACTACTCTATACCCTCGTCAATAAGTGATTGCTCATTCTCTACCAATAGACACATAAGGTCTGTCAGTATAGTGTGGTTTATCTTCTCAAATAGGTTCTCACTTATTGTTTGTAAATCTCTTTTCAATGTCTGCGTTTCACAACGTGATTGTAATTCTAATAATAATTCTGCTTGATTCATTTTATTTGTTTTTGATTAATAATTCTGACTACGAGTACCATTCTCCACAGGTCTCGCAGTAGTAGTTACCCCAACCGTCGAATGCGAAGTTGTTTTCGTTGCACTTTAGATTGGTACACTGCTTTAGCGCGTTGAACCCTGTGCCTGTATCGTCTGCATTGCAGTCGTCGAACAGGTCTGCAATCCTTGTGACCGCAGGCTTTGTTACAGGAGTTCTGTACGTCTTGGTATAGTCGAACGAATAACCCTTGTAAGGTCTGTCTTCCTGCGTGTATGTCTTTAAGAATTTGTGATGAGGCTTGAGTTCTTTTGGATTGAAGTACAACCAACAAACAATCTTCTTACCCTTGACAAGAACAGGTATCTGCTCACGTCTGTACCATTGAGGGTGCCCCTCAAGACCGTCTATCTTTTTGAATACCTCATCTGTAACCTTGAACACATCAACCTCAACATTATGTCCGATACCCTTCTTGTTGACCATATAAGGAAGTCCGTCTTTGATTAGGGGATACTTGTCTTTAGTTGTACCACCGCCTACATACTTTGAGCCTCTAAGATAGTGATAGTAGTTGCTGTAGTCTTTCTTTAGTGTACCGTATACTGCAATGACGTTTGTCTCCAAGACGTTTGCCTTCGAGAACCACACACCGTCGTGATACGTGAACAATTCTCTGTTGTAGATTTGGAACGAACGAGTCCGCATATTTATTGATACGAACCTGCAATAGTTAGGTGCGTTTACATCCTTTACTTTCAGGTGCTCTTTCCAATCCTGTCTTGGTATACCACCGACTTCGTTAGCCAATGCCTGCGAGTCAGTCATCTCCTTGTTGCCGTAACCTGCAACCGTTCCGTTCATCATCAGAAGTTCATCCGTCTGCGCTCCACATATGAATGGGTGCGTGTTCTCTTTGGATATCTTTCCAACCGTAGCGTATCTGAAGTGCGCTATGAATGGGCGGTCCTTGTTCTCATCTGATGTCAGTACACCGTACTCCTTAGACTCGTGACGTGTTAACTCGAACGTGTCGAGCCATACGATACCAAGTCCGTGAGGATTCTTTCTTGCGCTTGTTTTAGCCACCTCACGCGATAGTGGTTTGTTCTTTTGTTTTACGATAATTACACACATAATTATTTAGTTTTGTGGGCAGTGTCGTTGGCGACACCGAACCCTGTTTGTAAGCAGTGCTTGTGTAGGTGACTGCTTGTTTACCTATATCATCCAATCCATTTCAAGATTAAACTTCTTTATCTCATTATCTGATACTACTGCTGATATCAACCACGAGTCATCAAAATGAGACATATGTTTCTTTGATTTTCCGTAGTCTATACTAACGTGTCTACCCAATAGCAATCTAAACTCTGATATAAACTCAGAGACTTCTGTTGTATCTCCTCTAAAGAATGTGCTTATCTCTTGGTCATAACCTTCCTCAGACCGATTCTTTACTAGGTCGAGTAGATTCATCACGTCTTTGATTGCATACTCTTCCTCACACCCCATATGCTCATCCTCTAGGTGCTTACGTCTTTCCTCTAAGATTTCTTTTAGGTAATCAATTCTTTCGATTACACTTTCACTGCCTTGAATAGCGGTTGATATTTCTTCTATTGTTAATTTAATTTCTTTATTCATCTTACTTCAGTTTAATTATTTCGTTTATCTTTTAATTCAGACTCTCTATCCCACAGTTCTCTCATTGTCATCTGCTGAACCTGTCTGCATTGAGTCAACCAATGCTGAACCTGTTCCATTGTAGCAGTTCTGATTTCGTTCACGTGCTTTACGTCTTTCAAGTCTTTCATAGTGTTTTTGTTTATCTTTAAAGTTCAATCCAACCGCCACCTGTTATTACTCTAACCTCTTCCTCTATAGGAAACAATATAGAACGTGTCTTGGATACCCAATACTTAAACCTGTTACGGTCTTCTTGTACGACCACCTTCTTAATCGTGTGCTCTTTAGTACCCTTGAGACCACCATAGTTGAATGTGATTTTGTCTCCTACTTTTTTTACCTCGTTTACTTTTTTCATAGTGTTTTTGTTAATGATTTATACAAGTATATGACATAAATTTGACAATTCCTAATCTGAGTGCTAATTTAGAATCATTCTAAATAAGGAGTGTCGTTGACGACACTGCCTGCATTAGTACCAAGCCTCATCCAAGAAACAGTCTTCTTGTCGGCATACCTTGTCTATGTATGCGCGCATATGTTTCTTATCATTGAATGTCTTGGTCACGTACTTATCTTTTCCGTTCGGCATTCTGAATTTTAATTGAGCCTGTATTGGATTGGTCGGTCTTACGTAATAGACCTCTCCATCTAATCCATAGTCACACGTCCATCCTATATGTTCAAGTTCTTTTTGTATTCGATGACACTCCTCATATAGATTCTCATTGTCATCGTAGGTATCTACTATTGCTTTAACTTCCTGCGGAAAGTTATCGTATTCTAGTTCTGTCATTACTTTAGTTTTTTTATTGTTAGTTCTTTTCTTTGCAGTGTAGGATATTCCTGTCTGAGAATTGTAAACGCCTTGTCTATGGCTTCCCACTTGGAGTGAGCGGAGAGGGATATCCCTCTCCAATCTCCCAACCTGCGCGTGCAGGTTATGTGGTAGTAGAATTGTCTCTCTACCACGTGCCCAATAATACTTGGGCAATCGTGAACCCGCCGAATCCTACAGCGATGGGTGTAATTGCGATGAGTGTTAACTCAATCTTTGTTAATGTTTTCATAGTGTTTGAATTTATGAAAGTTAATTAATCCGTTTCAACCTTTTGGTATCATCAGTCAACGCACACACGTTGATACGGGGCAGTGTCGCTGAGGACACTGCCTGCATTATATTAATCTAAGGAGTAGTTATCTTCATCCCTGCCCGCTATTTTTCTTTGGTATTCTTCTTCAGATACAACCGTGTTGTCAGACCTGTATCTTCTTCCATTGCTTTCTCCTATGCTCTCCGTCACTATCATCCTTTGGTTTAGTGCTTCTTTCTGCAGTGCAGGTAGGCAGGTTATGTATAACTCTTCCGTTTCAAATGTAGCCACTAATTCTGCGTGACTCTCGCTCTCAAAATATACCTTAACTAAGTTCTCCATATCTATTTGTTTTTTATTATGTTATCCAATCTTTGTTGGTCTCTCTTTGCTATCTCAACTGAATTAAAAACTTGTAAAAGCATTCCGAATGCGATTATCAATATCACTACCGCAATTCCGAAGCCTACTTTTGTCTCTGTGTCGTGTCTCATCTTATTTGTTTTTGTTTCTGTTTCTACTCTCTAGTGATGCTTGGTAAATGAACATCCACGTGATTAATAAAGTAATCCCTGCAAGGATAAGCAAACCATTGCAATCTAAGTGTATCGCCTGCTCTATTGACAGGAGAGTAAATCCTCCGCATACTACCGCGAACATACATAGTAAATCAAATTTTAAATTTTCCATCTTATAAGTTTTAAAGTTCCTGTTTCGTCCTCTTGGACTCATCAGCGCAGGCACACACCTGCGGACAGGGAGAGTGTCGCTGAGGACACTCTCTGATGCTGTCAGATTAAGCTGTTTATCTCCTCGTTGGTTCTGTACCTGTTACCTGTTTCTCTTGCAAGAGCCCTAGTATAGAACAAAGACATATCGCCATCTCTTCTGCTTCTTTGATGTCTGATATGGTCACCCTCGAACCATTCACGTGTCACAGCGCATACTCTGTTGTTGTTGATAGCCTTCTGAAAAGCCTTTGCTAGGGTAAGGATGTTGTCAACCTCTTCTTGCGTGTCGTACATTCTTTTAATGATTGGGGTGATTCTTTTTAGAAAAGATGCGTGACTCTTTCCTGCGTGATTAACACCAAAGTTTACAAGTTCGAAGAAGAGTTCATACCTGCGAATCATACCCTTAACAGATTTGATGCGCGACGGCAATCTGAATTCGATTCCGTGTCCTGTATTCTTCACTACACAATATTTGGTTCCGCACTCCCAAGACGAACAACCATAGCCTTCGGTAGTGTTTAAGAAAGGATTTCCAAGTGCGTAGTAATTCGCCAACCTGTATCTAAACAGCGCATAAATTATTCCGCTGTATGGACGTACAGCCTCAAGAAGTTCAGTTCCATTCATTGTAGCAACAGAAAGATGTGTATGCGTTGAGCAGGAAGCATCTGATGGGCTGTGGCTGTCCTCAATTACTCTTTCCGCCTCGTGAAACATATTGAACACTTTGCTTCTCCAATGTGACTTAGGTAACAATGGGAGGACGTGAGTGATTGCCTCAATACCACCACCACCACCAATACCACCGCAGGTAGAATCTCTTTCAAAGCCTTTGAACAGCGGGTATTCTTTTATAGATGAACGTGTCATTGAGTTCTTCTCAATCTCCATTCCAATTCTAAATCTTGCTTCATTCTGTGCTGTTACTAACTCGCTGCTTGGCTGACGTGTTTTTAGCCCTGCGATGTCTGATGCTGCCGCGCTCGTTTTAAATTCGTGACGAGGGCTCCCGTGATAGCCTCTCACCTCGTTACGTCCGTACTGACCGTCAGTAGTAAATTGAATTCCGTTTCTCATTTTGTAAGTTTTATTAAGTTTTAATTCCGTTTCGACCTTTTGGTCTCATCAGCGAGAGTGCTCACTCTCGGACGGGCAGTGTCGCTGAGGACACTGCGTTCGTGTTTTAATGCTCTGAAAGTGCTGTTCGGTAGATTTCGCCGATACTCGATTTAAGAGCGCTTAGGTCACCATCTGCCTGCAATACGTTTCCTTCCATATCGATTCGGATTGTGGCTCCTCTGTTACCTGTAACAGCCTTCATTGAAATGGTTATAAACGTTCCGCTTTCGCTTTCTTCCGTTTCGCCTTCTTCAGCATCTGCGCTTTCGCTTTCGCTTGCTGTTGGTTCTGCTTCCGCTGTTGGAACGAATACAGGAGGACATTCGTTTGCGGTCCATTTGTTGAACATCTCAACAGACAGAGATGTCTCGCTTGCAAATCCCTCTTCCTTATTGCGTTTCAAGTATTTTAAGAATGCATCTAATGCGTCCTCGTTAGCCTCGCAGAACAGAAATGCTTTCCTGCACTTGTAAACCCATCCTTTAGATTTGCCTGCGAACGATACACAGAACTGCTCAACGTCGTTGAAATGTGCCCCGCTTTCGTCCATCTCTGATTGACCTTCTGCGCTGTTGTACCACGTTAGGGCTTTATCGAATTGCGGTCCTAATTTGAAGATAGACACCTTCATCTTGTTCAGCCCGTGGCGGTCCATCGTTGCAAGATGTGTTCTGATTTCAGTTACATTGAACGCTGTAACGTTTGCGAATAGTTCTGCATAAACATTGTTTGAATTTGGCATTTTTTTTAAGTTTTAATTAGTAAGTATTGATTGCCTGCACTCAGATACAGTGAGAATTGACCTAACTTGCTGACGCTCAGCGTTTTAGGTGTGTTTTCGGCGTGTATCGTTGTGTCTTTCATATTGCTAAGTTACTACAATAGTTGAATAAATCTACTATAAAAGTAAAATAATTTTTGTCGGATTCTTGAGGCGTAGTAACAGCAAGGGATACAGGACGAAAAAAAAATCTTGTTTGTTCATTCTTTGGCGCGTGATTCTATATAGATAAGAGCGCGATACATTCACGTTCATTTGTTTGGGCAGTGTACACAAGGCGCAGAGGTATAGCAACATCTCTTGTTGCTTGCTTTCTCAGTGTCGTTGAGGACACTTAGACAGGGGACAGGGCGCAGGGGCGGAGGGCACAGGGGAAACAACAGGCAACAATGTATATGTAACGAGCGAGCGGTAACGTATACGGGGCGGAGCATAGCAGGTTATTTATCATTAAGCATAACGCGTACAAAAACGTCAAAAAAACGGGAGTGCGGACAGGGATTCAGCACCCCCCATACAGGTCACAGGTCGGTTCCGGCGAGGGGGTGGCACGGCGCGCGCGGCATAGAACCCAAATACTATGGGCATCTAAAAAAAATTTGTACCTTTGATAAATAAACCCTATATTAGTAGAACTATGTCAACATACAGAGATTTAATAGACAGTGATTACACCATCAAGAATGGTAGACTTATAAATAACGCACCACCCTTACAGACAGGATTATGCAAAATGGCAAAGATGCGTAAGGCTATGAAGTCTTCAGAGAAAGCTTCTATGATAGCAGACGGAATGGATGTGGCTGAGATGCGAAAGAATATTAAAAAGATGTTTTAGGTAAGTTAGTGTTTGATGATTCGGGTACACACATACCCATTATTACCTAAGTTTAAAGAGGACTCTCCTACGGTCCTCTTTTTTTATGCTCTAAATTATAATACTTGTGTTAACCTAATGTTGACTTTGTGTTGACTTTTAGAATCTAACTAACTGATAATCAATACTAAATGTTAAGATGTTAACTTTTCTTTCTATACAGACAAACGTTTAATAATAATAATAAAGAGAGAGAGAGAGAGTAGGGAGCGAAAAAGTCTACATTGTGTAATTGTTAAAATAATATATTATCTTTGTTTCAAATTAAATCAAATACAAATGAATCAAGGTTATTCGCCAAAGGACTTAGAGTTCGGCACAGAGGGGAGAGACAAGCTCATCTCCGGTATCACAAAAATTTCTAAAGCAGTAAAGAGTACGTTAGGACCTATGGGTAACACTGTGCTCATAGAGTCACCGGACCACACACACGGGATTACGGTAACGAAAGACGGAGTAACAGTAGCGAAGTCTATTAGTCTAATGGACCCAATCGAGAACCTTGCGGTTCGTATGATGAAGGAAGCAGCAGATAGGACAGCTACCTCAGCGGGTGATGGAACCACGACAGCGATAGTGTTGACCGAGGCACTTGTAAAAGCGGGTACTAAGCGTATGAAAGATTCTAACAGGACGGAAGTTTTGCGTATGCTTGTAGAGAAAACGAAAGAGATAGTAGAGGGATTAAAGAAGATGTCAAAGGATGTAGATTCGAAAACGCTTAGGGACGTTGCGATTATCTCAGCGAACAACGACAAGAGTATCGGGGATACCATAGCCGACGTATACGAAAGAGTTGGCAAGGACGGTGTCGTTACAGTTGAGCGTTCACAGACATCGGAAACATATTATGAGACTACCAATGGTATAAAGATAGACAGGGGATACTTGACCGACCTGTTTGTCAATGACCAAAAGAAAGATGAGAGTGTCCTTGACGACACTTACATTATGGTATCAGATGCAGAGGTCAGCAACATCCTACAGATAGAGAAGGTATTGAAACCAATCATACAGGAAGGCAAGAAGCTATTGATTATTGCTCCTGTTGCTAAGCAGGTGATAAATACTTTAGCGGCTAACGTTATGAAGAACAACCTAAAGGTTTGTGCTATACCGCCACCCAACTTTGGGTACAGGCAGCACGAGCTGATGCAGGACATTGCATTGAGTGTTGGTGCTACATACTTCTCAGAGAAAACAGGGGATGACTTGAGTCTAATTGAATTTAGCGATTTGGGTCACGCTTCCAAGGTGATAGTTGGGAGGGACTCGACGGTCATCCTTAAGGATGAGAACGAAGATAATGATGAGACCATCAAGAAACGTGTTGAGGAATTAACTGCTGCACATAGTCTGACTAAGAAAAAAGCTGACAGGGAGTTTATCCTTTCGCGTATAGCCTCACTAACGGGTGGCATCGGTGTCATCTATGTTGGTGGTAACACGGACCTTGAGCAGAAGGAATTGTATGACCGAGTAGATGATGCGGTTTGTGCAGTACGCTCAGCATTAGAAGAAGGAATACTACCGGGTGGAGGGCTTGCTTTATATAAACAAGCATTATCTCAAGATGACACTGTTGCGGGAATGATGTTAGCTGATTGTCTTAGTGAACCTCTTTGGCAAATTTGGAAAAACGCAAATTTAGATAACAAAA
>Ga0233414_10000125_pt1 | contig 33204 bp, 43 predicted proteins | sample Na_anoxic_10_MG_FD_189020 | JGI IMG/M metagenome (GOLD analysis project Ga0233414, IMG submission 189020) | Seawater microbial communities from Saanich Inlet, British Columbia, Canada - Na_anoxic_10_MG | ecosystem: Environmental > Aquatic > Marine > Inlet | place: Canada: British Columbia... | reverse complement strand
AAGAACTCCTTATTATCAACATTATTATCTACCTGCAGAACCTTACCTTCTTCAAAATCCTCTAGTAGTTTTTTATTTTTCTTGTTCTCTTTTTTTTTAAATAGTTGCATTATAATCTTCATTTATTATTCCTTGTATGTTTTTAGTTTTATAAATTTCTCTCATCATTGGCAATATTTCTAATTTCTGTGTATTAACAACTCCTTCCATAGTTGTCATAGCTGATGCTAAGTTTTGCATAGCTATAGCTTGACCCTGTTCTGCTTTTGCATTTTCTGCTTGAGCTTTTCCCCAATTTTGAATACCAACTATAGAAATAATCATTATAACAACTAAAGCTATTGCCATAAACGCATATTTCGCAATTTCTGCCCATTCTATTCTTTTACTTGTTTTATTTATATTTTGGAAGTCTGCCTTTAAGTTAGAACGCTGAATATCTATTTCTGAATGTTTTGCAGAGACATTTACACAATTTTTATCAAAATCTACATACTCACCTTGATTTGTATAAATTCTATTGTTTATATCTAAAATAATTGAGAATTCGTTTTCTCCAGAATATGTATCTAATTCTGGTAATAAATAACCACCAAGTAGTGGACTTTCTAATTCAAACACTTCCGCCTTTTTAATTAAAGGAAATCTTCTCATATTTATGTAAATTGGGTCGCTTAATCTTTGTTTCTGTTCTTGTCCTTTTGTTAGTTGACCACCTTGTATAACTCTACGAATTTTTAATTTATGCGTCCATTGAGTTTTTTTCTTTCTAAACATTCTAAAAATTATAAATGCACCAACAATAACCACAACAATTACAACGGCAAAAAATACCCATGCATAACTTGCAATATTTCCAATTCCACCACCAAGAATATTAGTTGCAGGTTCTAAAGAATCACTTATCGCCATCAAAGTCCTCCACCATTTCATCAACTATCGACGATTGTCTTCTTTTTTCATTGAATGCAATTTCTTCTATTTTTTCAGCGTTCTCTTTCTTTAAATTAAAACTTTTAGATTTCTTTGTATCATCCCTTTGTGTTGTCATATTTTAGTCATACATCGTTTCAGTTTTTTCCGAAACCAAATCATTATTTAAATCATAGCTATAGCAACTACAGACATTGTCTGCGAAGTCTGCTTCTTCGTATTGTTCACAAATATCATAATAACATTCGTTTATTTTTTGTTCTTCTTCTATTACAAAATTAACTGCCCACCCTATATAAAATGTTTCTACAGTAAACAAACAAATAAAAATTATCGCTATTGTTTTCCAACCTTGTTTTTCCATATATTAATTAATAATTATTACTATTTAAAGGTTTCTAAAAAAATAAAGTGGGGATTTTCACCCCCCATGATGTTTTACCATGGTCGTGCAGGTTGAGTTAAAGAGGTTTCCTGTCCTCCAAAGCATCACTTGACGGATTAAGCAGTTATATTACCCATACCTTTCTTTTTATCGAAAAGTTGTACAACATACTTAATCAAGAATAAGATACCAATTATAGTACCTGATACAGTTAAGAATGCAACAAGAGCAGTAACCGCAGTTCCGTAAGTTGCGGAAAGACTTGTAACATTAATTATAGTTATCGCAGTAAACGCTGCTGTTCCTAGAATTGAACCTAGAACCAGTGCATACATTACAATAGTTAAAACCATGTTACTCATCTCGCCTACAGCTTTAGTAACTTGCGCCATTTAAATTAAACCTCCTTTTGAATTCTATAAAATATTGGAAATTTTCCATAGCTAATTATATTAATTATTATTTATAAGGGTATGTAGTTAATCACTACCTTGTAGTTATTTATAGTTAGATAACATATACCATGACGCCATAGTCATTAAAACATAAAACCCTACCCAGTAACCACTTAAATATACGATAGAATCATGATTCATTGCTGCTATAACTAAAGAAGTTATGAAAATTACAAAAGATGTTGATGTTAATGTATGCCAAAATCTTTTCTTACCAGTTGTTTTTAGTATTGTAAAATAAGATGCACCACTAAGAAACAACCAAACAACGAACAATGTTACATTAAAAAATACTGGTACAGCACTTACTACTGAATCTAGTATTGGCACTACACCAACCCCTCCGAAATCTTCCATTGTTTTGAATTTATCCATTTTATGAACCTTGCCTTATCCATTTAGTTATGAAATATAATGCAGTCAAACCAAACATTCCTACAAATATTGATACTAACATTTGTCCTGCAATTCCCGCCAATATCCAGCCCATAAATATTTTAAACGATGATAAAAATTGTTTTGAATTCCCCATAATACCATAAGAAGTTGCAACCGAATCTTTACTTCCTAAATCACTTACTTCTGGATTATTCTGTGCGGATATGTTTAATAAATTATTTGAAGTACCTTCTACAGATAATAACTTACTCTGCATATTAGAATTATAACTATCAAACTTATCTTTAGAGTCTCCTAATCCGTTTGTACCATTACTAGCCATAAATACTATTGCAAAAGTCATTAGTGAGAAAAATAACAAACCAAATAAAACCCATTCATTATTAAATTCTTTTAGATTAGTTGGTGGCATTTATCTGTCCTCCTGTTTTGTTAATTTAAATATTAATATTCCACCAGCTATAATTATCCATATTAATCCACCTAAACCAACTACAAAGTTTAATCCATTCAATAACCACAATCCACTAGAAATAACTAGTGTAAGAATACCATTAATAATCATCCACTCTGGACTTGATATTGCCATTCCAGTTAAGCTTAACAGAAGAAGTAAGACAATAAAGAAGTTGTTATCTAACCAATCTATACCACCAGATTCTGCAATAAAGTAAGATTGTTGTGCTTCTAAAACATTATTTTTACTTATCTCTAAATAAACCATACTATCTCCGATGGTAGCATTAAAAGTACAATCTATTGAACCTGCACTTGAAAATATTGTTTGATTACAAAGTGTTGATTCTCCGAATGTATCTAATTGTAATAATTCTATATTTACTGTTGATGGAGTTCCACTTGGAATGCTAAAAGTTGTAGTTACTGTGTTGTTTACAGTAGTTATTGTATATGTTAAATCATTTAAAACGTCATTAGTAACTGAATTTTGTGGATTTATTGCACCAAATAAATTTTGGGTACATTGTCCACTTAGTTCACTTTCACAATCAAAAACTATATTTGTAAATATATCTAAAACAACTCCTTCTTTTACCACTATAGCTTTATATTTATTAGTATCTAAATCAACATGAACAACTGCAGTTCCTGTGTTTGAAGTTAATGGTGCTTCAACTGTTTCGTATGTATTATTCTGAATATACCTTCTCAACAACTGAATAACTGCACTTTCAACTGCAATTAAATTATCATCCTGGTATTTTAATAAAAATTCAGTTGATGCTGACGAATTTAAATCAAACAACGTCATGTTTAGTGGATAATCTGCTAGATCTGCTTTTTGTATAATATAAAATTCTGACGCATATCCTGTTGCAGAATATCTTACCTCTGCATCCAAATAATATAAATTATAAGAAGCTACTGGACTAAAACAAATTGCACCAGAAGTAACACTACTAAATTCATCACTTATTGTCTCAACTATTTCTCCAGAACTTTTACTTATTATACTTGCACCAATTTGTATATCTCCAACCAAATTTGTTCTTAAGACTTCATCGACCAAAGAAACATTTAATAAAACATCACTACTTACACCACCACACGAACTAAATTGTAAATTTGAAACAGATTGGTTATTTATGGTTGAAATAGATTGTTGGCTATCATAAGAAAATATAAACCAAAACGACATATTAGTATTTGTTGCAACAAGTGGTACACTTACTATGGAAGAAATTAAATAGTTTCCTCCAGAAAAATTTATACTAGAGGTATAATTTGTATTGTTATAAACCAATATGGCTTCAGTTATGGAGATACTATCATTAACATCTAAATTTATTGTAAATGTTTCAGAATTACCTTCATTTGTGTCATTATTAAAAGTAATATTATTTTCTAAAACAGAATAATACCAACTTGTTGTATTGCTACCAATATTATTTATTGTATCATTTGCATAGAAGGTTATATTTTTGAACCCACTAACTGGAGTGAAAGAATAGTTACCAGCTAAACAATTAACAGTAGTATTCAAACTATTATAATTAAACCAACAAGAATCTTTATTTAGTTCTGTTAAAGTCCAATTTAACGATAAATTGTTACCAAACTTATGATAATCAATGGTGGCACTTGGTGAAGTAAAACTAATAATAGGTGCTGTTGTATCAATAGTTACTGTTCTATTAACAGCTCCTGTTCCACAATCTCCATCACTATCACATACCTGTATATTCCATAAATAATTTCCATCTACAGTAAAGCTATGATTAAATGTACTTTCATTACTTATTCCAGTTATTGTAGTTGTATTTACAACTTTAAAAGTTCCACTTTGGTTTGTCATTAAACTTATATTAACTAGGGTTGAACCACCAGTTATAACTGCTGAACCATTAAATAGGTTTTTTTGAGTATTTGATAAAATATTATCTGTAGGTGAATTTAATGTAACAGCTCCATCTTCCCCAGTTGACCACAACTTTATATTCATTGCACCAACATCTCCACCGAATATAGTCCAAGTTGTCCAATCTGCTGTTGTATAATACTGAATAGGTGTAGAAACATTTTCACCAAATCTAAAGAAACCAGTTGGTGCTCCGTTACTTGTTAAATTAAATACAATCCAATAATTAACCCCACTTGCAACTGAAGGTCTATCTGCAGAATTAAAAGTCCAAGTAACGTTTCCATTAGTAGAAACCATTTCTCTACTTTCGCTCCATCCTCCAATTAAAGTTCCTGGAGCTCCAGCATTATTAGTAAATATACCAACGCTTCTATTCATATTTGAAACAGCAGAACCAACCAATAAATATGCAGAAACATTTGAAACTGTTTTGTTGTGTAGAGATGTTATATTATAAGCTGCACCAAGTTGTCCACCAAGTGAATTTAGAGTAGCTGTTGTAGAATTAGAACCACTAAAGAATATTGCTTCTTCTGTAGAAATACTACCCCATATTGCCCATTCTTCTACCCATTCACCATTTGTTTTAATTATCCAATCAACAATTTCGTATTTGTCTTTGCTTCCTTCTAATTTTATTTTATGGTTACCAGCTGTAACAGAATCTCCCAAATTATATTTTTCCCATGTGTATTCTTTTTCAATATGAGACCCAATGTTTACTTCTGAACAAAGTTCTCCCTTTGAACCATTTACATAAGCCCTTCCATTCTTTACACATTGAAGCTCATGATCATTTACTACTACATCATTTTCTGAAGTTGCTATATATAATTGATAGCTATTAATATCTCCTATAAATTTTATATCATCAATTAAAGAACCGTCGTTTGCCAAATTAATATCTATTGTAGATAAACAATTTTCTACACAAGTTTCTGTATGTTCGTCTATTGCACCTTCAAATAATGTTTTACCAATACCAAACCAATTATCTATTTTAATTGGTTTATACTTTTCCCAAATTGGATTATAATCTATATCTTTATCTCCTATTTTTAATTTAGAATCCTTATCAAAACTAATATCCTTTTTAATATTATCAAAATTAGTTGCCGAAACAGAACTAACCAACAAAATACTGATAAATAAAAAAACAAATAGTTTATTTACGACCATGTCTCCACCACTTTAGTCTCTTTGATTTACAAGAACAATTAGAACAGCATATCATTAAAACCTTTGTTTTAATGTTTTGTCTATATCCACACTTAGGACATTTTCCCCTTTTTCCTTTTTTTCCTTTACTTCCATGTATTCTCATGTGTTTTCATAAGAATTACTACTATTTAAAGATTTTGTTTTTCATTCTATTCTATTTATCCTAGCACCCAAATCCAAATACCCAATAAATGCTTTATTATTTATTTTCGAGTTTGCTTTTATTATAACTTTTATTTTCTCTGCGGTTTCTAGATCTTTTGTATCTATTGGATATATTTCTGCTTCTACGTTCATTTTAATATCTCCATTAACATTGCACAATCCAATCCCCAAAAGAAGAATAGTATTGCCAGTATTTTATTTAGTGTTTCGTTTTTCATTCTTTCCCCCTTGAGATTCCCCTTTCGTAGATTATGCGAACAATAACATTCAAAACATTGTCCTTTTGTTCCATTCATTCCTACTGAATCTAACCAAATTAAATAATTAGCCATACCTAATTCATTGGAATCCATAATAATAACTCCATCAGTTTTATGACCACATTTATATTTTACCATTATGACGACTCCTCCTGGACAGATTGCGAACATTCTTCACAATAAATATAATGGTCGCTATGTTTTAAATCTTCAAAATGACCACAAACCCTCCTGCCCCAAAATTCATCTAAGAACTCTTTTCCACATCCTTTCATTGTGACTTCTCCTTAACTATAGATTGCGAAGTTTCTAGTCCATCTAATATATTGCTATATCTTTTCATTTCTTCATAAGTTATTCCAATTACAAATCCTATAAACAAACATCCATACATACCATTTTTACTACATGGATTTGTTAACATAAGAGTTAAAATACTTCCTCCAATTAATCCTGTCATAAAACTCTCCCATTGAAACTTCATTTCTTCGCTCCTTCTGCAGATTGCGCCTTACACTTATCACACATAATTTTTTCAATTTTCCCATCACTATTTATCTTTTCTAATTCTCCGCAATAAAAAAATCTACCACTAGGTAGTCTTAATTTATTATTACAAGTTCTCATCTTCAACCTCACTATTCGCTTTATCGTTACTACGCGATTCATAACCATCACACAAATCATCATAACCATTGCAAGAATAACATCCAGTCTTTTGGAAATTCATTGTTCCTTCAGTTCCTTCTTCTTGCTTTCTTTGTTCTTCTGCACTGTGAAACCATATGCATTCTGGTATTAATTCTTTTTCTAACATTTTAATTTATAATTTTATCAAAGTATCTATCTTCTAATTTAATTGTTTGAGGTATCTTTCGCATAACTATTTTCATTTCTGTAAATCCGCCAACCCAATAACACCAAACTCTTTCACAAAAATTATGATTTATGTTAGCGAACCTATCTATTAAGTAAGATATAAATATATATGATTTATTATTTGTTTTCATTGGTATATCTAAAATATCTTTTCTACGATATAATAGTTCTACATTAACTTTTTCAAATAATGGTTTCTCTAATAATGGAAAACCTGATGGAAAAAAGTAAGGTTCTTTTTCAAATATCCAAAAGAAACTTCCTATTGAAAATGCTTTTTTATGTCCTGGAGATGCAAGTGCAGAAGAATGAGAAAAATGTGGAACTCTTATTTCTAATATTCCATTTGGTTTTAATACTCTCCATAATTCTACAAATACTCCCATTATTTCTCTATTTATATGTTCTAATGTATGTGATGAAAATATATAGTCAAATGTATTATCTTCAAAAGGTAAAGGTAGTTTTTCTAAATCAATTTCTACATCTTTTTTATTAATCGCTAATTTGTGGTCTGCATTAACCCAACCTTCTTTATAATCGAATCCGCAACATAGGTTTAGTTTTTTCATTTCATTTCATCCTCATATTTTTTCCTCCAGTTATCTCTTGACTTTTGTGCATTTTTTAATGCTCTTTCTAAATATTGAATTTTATCTATTATTCTATTGTAAAATGATTTGGGCATTATGTAAAATTCTGGATGATTTGCTTCTGCCACTTCTAACATTCCATCATACAATTCTTTTATTGTTTGTTTTTCTTCGTTTTCCATTTTGATTTTGATTGGGTGGTTTGACGATGATGTTCAGAGGTCAGTCAGAACAAAAGTTCTCATTCTTTAACGTCCGTCCACCCATGATTGAGTATGAACCCCACCAAAATCATTGGGGCAAAATAATAAACGTATAACGACGTGAGTTTGAATTTATTCTACGATAGTGTATCTAGTGCTTTGTTGATTACCTGTTTGTAAAATTTTAAACTTGTTTGTTCCTTCTTCACCTTTTTGTAAAATTTGTGAATAGATTGGATTCTTTACATTAACCCACCAAACAAACTTTTCTTCTTTTACAACTACTGGTACAATCTTTTTTACAACACCATCCTCTGCAGTCCACTTGTCGAAAGGTTTACTGAAATCTACTTCTATTTCTGTTATTTTATTTTCTTCAAGTTTTAATGCTGGTAATTTCTCACCATCAAATGCTTGACCTTTATTTTCTTCAATTTCTTTTGCTAACCAATCTTCTTGTTCTTTTGTTTCTTCAGTTTTTGATGTTTCTTCACTTTTTTGTTCTTCCATTTTTTTGTTTTATCCTCCCTTGTAACTTTATTAGGAATACCATAATAATTTGATAAAATGTGAATTATTAAATTTTGTTTATTTTTAAATTCTAATTCTGCTTTTTCAATATTAAGTTTCTTATTTAATTTGCTTGGTATGTCTATTTGTATTTTCATATATCTTTATGTATTATTATGTATTTAAACTTTCATTACACTTCTCATGTAACAACAAACTCTCCAAACTTCGTTGCTCAAAAGTTGTTCCACATTTATTAACACATGAATAATATTTCATTTCTGGCTGACCTGCTACTGGTGCATTTACTCCTGAATATTTGAAATGTGATTTTCTTTTACACCTAAAGCAGTAATGTTTATAGATTGTCATATTCCTCTTTTGTTAATATTTTACATAAATCAAACATTAAATGTTCTTTCATATATTCTTTAGCCACCTTTTTGTTTCTAAACTTATCAATTATCTTTTTATTCTGCATATTTACCACAAAGTAATAGTCTAATCCATTTCCTGTTCTTTGTTGCCTACTCATTGTGAGATACCCCTCTCGCTTTGTTTAAAGCGTTCTGATGCGTTTTTAGGTTGTTTGAGTAGTATGCTCCATGTGGGTAGAAAACCTGTGGTAAAAGAGGTGATATAAGAGCTGTTCCAAAAGCCACAGTACCCACATGGCTCACATAGTAAAGAATTACTTGGGTGGAACAACTTTCCAGGATAGTTCCTTTGATTTACTTTGTGAGTATTTATAGATTCCATAGTCCTTCCTCTTTAAGTTGTTTAATATATTGTTTGGTTGGTAGTTTTCTGTATGATCTGTAATATATTGCACACTTTTGGCATAACAATCTTGTTCTCATCCATGCTGGTGAATCGGTTCTACAATTACAATTTGTGCATTTTTTGTATTTTTTTGTTGTTTTTTTGTTCATTTTGATAAAAATTTGTAGTTGGTAAGGTTGGTAGGATTGGTAGGATATTACCTATACCCATATTTTACTTTTACCTAAGAGAATCGGGGTATGCTCCAAACCTTGCCTCACCTTACCAACCTTACCACATTTACACATGAAATTAATTTAAATCCTCCATTTTTTTATTAAAAGTCGAAATTTCTTTAACAAATTTATACTCTCGTCTTGCAGAACGAACATTAAAATCTTTACAAATAAATTTAATATCAGACAATATTCTATCAACAAATCGTTCAATTTTTTTACCAAATTTAACTTGGTCTGACATACTATCAAAATCCATATATCCAAAGATTAGTTCCTTAGATTTTATTATAATATCTTTTATGTCTGTTTTTTTCAGCCAGACATTTGGAGAACTTTCAAAACATATTTCAAAAAGTGTTTTCATTTCTTCAGTTTCTGTATCAGATGAAATTGCTAAATCGTTTTCTGATTTTTTACATGGATTTCCAAGTCCAGCACAATCCATAATTCCTCCACATACAGAAGCCCATTCTGAAAAAGAAGAAAAAGTTTCTTTACCCTTTGGACATCCATTATCAACCCAATTTTTTATTAAACAATATATTGCTGATAATATTAATTCTCTATTTTTTAATATCCAACCATGTAGGTCTGGTTTTGAAAATATTCTAGAATTTGCATCTTCTTTATCAAAAAATAGATTAATAAATATACTACGATTTGCCAAATCAGGAGTAAGTGATGTTCCCATGTTTCCAGATAATGAAAAGGTAATTTCATTATCAAACTTTACTGTTTTATTTTTTCCCAAAAGTCTATCTGAATATGTAAGTGATGTTGTAACTCCCTCTAGAACTGCATTATTAATCAACCCTTTATTGTTTGAAGAATGAAATCTTTTCCTACCTTCTATCATTGTGCTTATTATTTTTTTTCTAAATTCATCATTAGAGTTGTTTCCCCTTTCTCCATTTGAAATTGGTGATTCTTCTAAATGACATCCCTCATATACCATTGCTGGCACACCAGCACAATAATCTTTTCCGACTCTTTCTCTATTTCCACGATAAAAGAAAATAGGATCTCTAATGTTAAATATAGAATATAATCCACGAAGTCCAGGTGTTAGTAATGCAGAAATGGCATTTGTTAAATCTTGTTTATCCTTAAAACAAAAGTCTTTATATAAATCATTAATTATTAACTTGGCTTCTTCTAACTCCATATCTTGATTTGATATTTTTGGACTTTCATAAGATAACCATGAGCCAAGTCTCTGGTCGTATCCAACTTTTGGGAATATTAGTTTTTTATTTAATAATATTGGTTGTTGAAATGTAAAAATTCTATTTATTACTGGCATTTTATCTTGAAAGTCATCTGAAACCAAAACAATATCAGCAGTAGATTGTTTCATTGATTGTATTTTTTCTTCACAACTTCCATCTTTTTTATATATATATCTCCAAGGTATAAAGTATTTTTCTGCTAATGTAATAAATCTTTTTGGGGTTACAGACTTAAATCCCCTGAATTCATCTTCACAATTATAATGTCTTATTTTTCCAATCTCAACTATTTCTGATGTTTCAGACCTATGAAATAATTTATAATCCCCTTTCATAATTTCTGCAACCTCATTTGCAAAAGTAGAATCTAATTTATCATCACCTGGTAACATAATTCTTTTTTTATTAATTGGTTTTGTTATTTTAACTTCATCTTTAATACCAACCAATGAAACAGAACCATCTTCGTTCACCTTACTTTTATTCTTTAAGTCCTCAGCTAATAGTGCATAAACTTCTTTTGTTCTTTCATCTTGAGTTTCTTTCGCTTTTTGTATTTCTTTATCAAGATTAATCCCTGCCATATTTAAAATCACCACGATATGCCTGACAAGTGTCCTTATCATTCAATCTCTTTTTTAATTTTCTTTGTTCACCTTGATTTTTCCCTTTTTTATAGGGTGGACAAATATTACAATAAGTATCAGTTAGTTCATATCTCTTTTTACATTTTGTACAATAATTTATTATTAAATCTTTTACATTAAGAAATGGACATATTTTATTGTTACATCTAACAAATAAATCATATTCAATTCCTTTTTCATTTTTTACTCTTTGAATTTTTATTCTACCTAAACAAACACATAAATTAAAGGCATCCCTATACTCTTGTCCATATGAACCTTTCTCTCTTATATCTGATATTATAAATTTCTCTCCTGATTCTTTATCTGTTATTTCCTCTATTCTTTTTTTAAATGCACTTTGGTCTTCAATATCTTTAACGCCATATCCTTCAAATCTTCCCAATAAACTTTTAATTTTATTCTTTGCATATGTTATTGGGACATTTCTTTCAGGACAATTCTTTCTTTCAATAGTTAATTTTGAGTTTTCGATATAACAAATAATTCTTTCAACCTTTTCTTTTAGTTTTGGATATGTCATAAAATTAAATTCAGGTGAAAGTATTTTCATAATTTCACTTTGCCACTCATATCTTTTACAAGTATATTTACAAACATTACAATGCGGACATCTAAAAAAACCACACAATTTACAGGTTTCTAATTGTTTCTCTGTTTTTTTATCCTTTATTTCAAACTCTCCTTTACAAGTATTACATTTATAAAACAATGTTTTACCACAATTATCACACTCCGTTCTATTTTCTTGAAGTGTTATTTCAATATTACAATTCCAACAAGTTCCCACTATTCCCCATCCTCCTTTAACTTCAAAACTCTATGCCACGGAATAGTAATCTCCTTACCTTGATAATTAAATTTAACATAAGAAACATTTTTTTCAATAACTTCTACCCAATCCTCTTTCTTTTTGTTATCGTCGTCCCAAAAGGCAATAAATGATTTTTTTTCTTCCATCTTCAATCCACAATCTTCACGATTATCTTAATAATAAACCCCACTTGTTCTTAAATCTTTATGACTATTTTTTAATAACAACTTCCCTTCTCGTAATTTCTTTCTACACTTAATACAAACTCCATTAACAATGTGGCTATGCCACTTCCCACATTTTCTACATTTACAACTAGATATATTTACCGCACCCATCATCTAACCTCATACGCAATTTAATTTCTTTTACCTTTTTATAAATGGCATAACTAAAACAAGCTAAAATAACACACCCAACAAAACCCCAGGAAATAATTAGATCGTTAATTTTCTTTCCTCCACCACTTTATTATATCTGAAAACATAATCTTCATACCACATATCTTTTCCAAAGTGTGTTTTGTATTGTTGTAATCTACTACGAACAACACTTTCTTTACATTGTCCTTTCTCAAACTCTGGCATATCAATTTCAATTAGTTGCCTTAGTTCTATCTTTGTCATTTTGTTGTTTTATATATTTTACAATTACCAAAATCATTCCAAAGGAATATACTCTGTTCTCCAAGTAAGAAGTGTAAACAATTATCCACCATTATTCTTGAAAGTGTTGTTGCCTTTCTTATTTGTTCTGCATTAGCACCATCATTCTTTTTTATTACTTCGTAAACTTTTTGTTGTATTTCACTTCTCTTATTCATTTTCTACCACCCAAGAACATTTTATAGAATAAAGGAACTGTGATTGGTGCAGCGGTTGCTGGTACTATTAATGACGTTGCAATTAAACCTACTCCAATTTTCTCTTTCTTTGTTGCTCCGAAGTTATATGGTTCATAGCCAACATCTTTAGCTCTGTTTACTTGATTCCAGTTAGTAGTAAAGACGCTTCTAAGTCGCATCATTTCCTTTTGCAGTTTGTTTTGTTTATTATATATTTCCATTGTATAAATAATTGTATAAAATACTTTATAAATCCTTCGGTTTCAAAAAAAACTCAATAATAGTAACAAAATAAGCGTGTGCCGTGTGTTTGTGCCACAGCATTTCAGCGAATGGTTCTCACCCCGTAGGGCAAGACATCATCGGCACATATCTATTAATAATTTATCCTTTATAAACCTTTTTGTCGTCGTTATACACATGCAGAATTACTTCTATATAACCTACCCAATGAATCAATACATGCATAGGCATTACCAACTCCAGTTAGATTACTAGACTGGAAAGTACCAGTAGAATAGAATGTATAGCTCTCCCATTTTGAACCGAATAATAATTGTTTAGTTCCACTTATCTGTGGATCTGCAAACCAAATATAAGTATCATTAAATGGTGTTACAGAAGAATTAATTGTATAACTTATTGTAGCTGAAGTATTAAAATTATTATTTGTTCCATTTCCATAACTCCAAACAAAATAAGTATAAGTTCCAGAAGAACTTATTACAAAACTTGTATTAAAGAAATCACTTTCATTATTCATAGAATAATTAATGCTATTAAATTGTACCCCTGCACTTCCATTGGAATTAGTTATTGTTGAATTAATTGTTACAGTTCCACTATCAGTTAAAGTATTATTATTGTCATCAATATTAGTAAAGATTGGATAAATATTATCTACTGGTGTTTCATTAATTGTATAACTATATACAACTGTTTTATTAAAATTCGTATCTGTTCCATTTCCATAAGCCCAAACAAAATAAGTATAAGTTCCTGCTGGTGACTTTAAGAAACTTGTATTAAAGAAATCACTTTCATTATTCATAGTATAATTAGTACCATCAAACTCAACACCAGCAGTTCCATTCGATGCTGTAATAGTTGAATTAATTGTTACAGTTCCACTATCAACTAGAGTACCATTATTATCGTCTATGTTTGTGAAGATTGGATAAATTGTATCTAGCCCAGATTCAATAATAATTGTTCTTTCCTCTGTTTCATTAAAATTACTTGAACTATCTTCCACAAATGTTTGATATGTATAACTTCCAACTTCTAAACCATCGGTAGAATTCTGTGTTTGATTAACAAACAATTCCCAATGAGTAGAATTAAACTTTGCTAAGTTAGACATATATTGTTGATTGCTTTCGTCTGCTGTTAATGTTCTGTTCCATATACGAACTTCGTCGATTGTCCCATTGTAATTTCCAAAATTAATAACATTTGATGGAGCACCTATTCTTAATGGATGTGTTGAATTATAAATAATACCTGATAATGTATTTTGTGAAGATTTAACATTAACACCATTTAAATATAATGTTACATTTCTTATATTTCCAGTTGTTGTTACAACACACATGACATCATACCACTCATTCAAATTAATTATTATACCTGCATTTACAGATTGACCACTTATATTAGAAACTCCACATACCAATTCTTTAGTTTTACTTAAAGTTAAATCAAAACCACCAAATGGGGTTGCACCCGAATTTCTTTTACTAATTATTCTCTGTGTGTTTGTACTATTAATTTCTGCATAAAATGATGCACCATAAGAAAAAGAATTATTAAAATTAAATGAAGATGAAGTTACATTTATATAATCATTTTTGCCATCAAAAGTATAACCACCATTATATTTTCCTGTGCTATTCCAAGTTGCACCACTGATAGTTCCATTATTGCCATAACCACTTAAATCAGAAGCTATTGTACTATTCTCACCTAAAGAACTTCTATTATCAAAATTGAACATTAAAATTAATGAATCATCATATATTGTAAAATTAGTTCCATTCCAATTATAAGTCAAGTTACCTAAATTAAGTTCATCAATAGAAACATTAACTATTATTGAAGTATTTGTTGTTGAAGTTGCATTAGGTTGAGTTGGATTTGTAAAATTAATTAATGGATAAGTTGTATCTGCTTCTGTTACATAGAAAGTTACAGAACTTGAGTTTAAATTGCCTAAACTATCATTTGCATAAACTGTCCAAGTAGAGCTTCCTGTTCCACTAGAAAGCCCAGTCCAATTTAATCCACAAGTTTGTGTTGTTGAATTTGTTACACCTTCATCTAAACTATACCAACAATTAGCTAAATTAGTATCTGATGCTGTATAATTTAGTTCTGTTCTTTCTGTTGCATAAGTTATATTTGTTGGGTAAACCAAATTAACTTGTGGTAGTGTATTATCAACTAAAACTTGGATAGTTGCATTTCCTGTAAATAAATCTACAGTTTCATTTTCATAAGCTAAAACTGTTATGTTCCAGTACCCATCTGCTATTGATGTTGTATCCCACGTTGCATTAACAGTTCCTTTCGGTAGTTCCATTGCTATCTCTGTTGTGTCAGTACCATTATTTGCAGTAACATTAATTAAAAATTCTTGAACATCGGTTGCAGTAAAGTTTATTATTTGACTTCCAGTAATATTATCGGCATCTTCTGGAATTGAAATTGTAACTACTGGAGGGATATTTATTATTGTTGTATCGAATATTGTATTTTCAAATAGTGTTAAAGATTCATCATATAAAATCAATTCTTCACCTGCTGCAACTATCACATGAGCTGAGACATGATATGTTTCACCAGCATTTAAACCCTCACAAACTGGGAAAAAGAAAGCATTACCAATATCTCCCTCTGTATATCTTTCTTTTGTTGAACGGCAAACTTCGTCGTCAGTTGAATTTTCAACATGAACATAGTATATTGGAGTTTGTTCTCCAGTTGTACTATTTGCACTTATACTTACAGAGACTAAAAAATTTGTTCCGTTTTTAAGAACTATATTATCTGAAACAATTTCTGTATCTCCTGCTTGAAGTGTTGAGGTTGAAGTATAATTTGTTGAGGAATTTGTTGCTGACATATGTCCAACAGTATTACCAGTATTATCTGCCATATCAACTTCCACAAATCTTCCTTCAATAGTTACATTTGCACCAGTTGTGTCAAAGCAAGTATAGTTTAAAGTGTCAGTTTGACTCTCTGGTTCTGTTATATATCCTGTTGCAAAAGACCTAGTAGAAGCATCATCTGGAATGGTTACTATTGAATAAGGAGAGAATCCTCCATTTTCAAACCTACATATTACATCTGTTGTTTGATTCGCTGAAACTCTTATAGTTGCTGAAACATAAGTTGAAGTATTAACTATTTTTACAATTTCTTTAGTGTTTACTACAATCGGTGTTGTTGAAACAAAAGTTGAGTTTATGGTTGTTGCATTTCCACGTCCCTCTGTTCCATCTGGAGTAATGAACTGGCCCATTGAAAAATCCCAATTAGTTAAAGCAATAGCTCCATTACCAGTTTTTCTAGCAAATATTTTTAATATGTGTTCACCATTTGATACATTGAAAAATAATGTATCTGTTCCTGAAACTCCTGCCTGATTTTTTGTACTAATACTTCTTATAGAATCATCAAATACACTTATACCATCTATTGTAATATTTAAAGAAACTACTGATAATCCAGAACCTGTGGTCTTTTCTATATTTAATGAGTTTAATATTCCAATGTTTGTATTAGCAGAAGATGTATTAAAATTAAATTCAAATATTTCCGTATCTGTTGAAGAACTAAAAGTTGTATCTGATATATTGATAGCAATTCCTAAGTAGGAAGTGTTTTTTGGAGTTACTGTTAAAGTAAAAGTGCCGATACTTGCATTGGCCGTGTAGTTTGCTCCACCTGTCGTATTATAAACATAGTTGTAAGTTCCTACATTTAAAACGTCTGTGTCTGGATTGCTAACTAAAGTTCCATCTCTAAATAATTCATATGTTAAATCTCCGTCGCCTGTGTTACTTTCTGATCCTTGAACATCTCCAGCAGTTCCTTGAAGTATAGAAGTTGTTCCAGTTAAATCTCCTTGTGGTATAGCTTGATTTATCGTTACTGTAAAAACTGTTGAGTTCCCAGTATAATTTGTATTACCAGCTGTTGAATAATTTCCTGAAACAGTTCCTGCTGAGTAAACAGCATTGGATATATTTAATACACAGCTAATTTGAGCAGGACATCCACTACCAGTAAAGTCAGTTGTTGTTCCATAGGTAATAGGTGTTGTAGCAGTTAATCCTAAAACATAAGAACTATTCTGATTTATTGTAATATCAATTACTGAAGATTGTGCTGTGTAATTTTCATTTCCAGCCGTTGAATAATTAAATGTTTCAACTCCAGCTTCATAAGTTTGGTTTGCCTTATCTAATGCACAAGTCAATTCACTAGGGCAACCACTACCAGCAACGTCTGTAATTTGTGGATATTCTATTGGTGAAGTTCCAGATATACCTAAAACCAAACTAGAATTAATAACAACTGAATAAACAAAAACACTAGAGGAATTAAAATTAGTATCTGTTCCGTTTCCATATCCCCACCAATTATAATTATAACTTCCTACTTTTATTTTGTTTAAATCTACTGAAAATAAATCACTTACATTTGTAGCCGTATAGTTTACTCCATTAAATTCTAAACCAACACTTCCATTCGTTGAAATGATTGTTGTGTTCGCCAAATATGTTCCACCAAAATATTCTGTTCCATTTGTAATATTAAACCCTATTGCAGAAAATACAGGATATTCATTATCAACCACAGCTATTTGTTCTGAAACATTAACCCATATAACTTGTGAAGCTATATTATTTGCTGAATCATTTATTGTAACATTAATATAATAAATTGTTGCTGATAATTCAGAAGTGTTTGTTAAATTTCCATCAAAAGTTATTTGAAATGTATCTGTCCAATTTATTGCAAAGGTATCAAAGTTTGTATCCGTAGCAGTAAAGTTTGAACTAACACTTTTGTTAGTATAAATTGAAGTATTAAATATATTTGTAAATACAGGCAAAGTATCATCCATTGTAAAATATCTATTTTCAGTTGAATTACAATTATTAAAGTCATTACAAACTGTTGCGTTTATCACATAACTTCCATCTGGTACTGCAACTTGTTGTTCGGTTTCATTATAAAGATAAGTTGTGCAAGTGCTAACTGCTGGTGTGGTTGCAGTTGTATTCTTTGTGCAAAAAGTTACATTGGATATACCAGCCATAGTTATACTAATATTATGATAAAATATTGTATCTATATCTGTTTGGGAAGATATTATTGAATTATTTTCTGGAGTCGGAAAAATGTATTCTATATTTGGAAAGGTACTTGCATTTATAGTATAGTCATAACTTATTGTTTTATTAAAATTAGTATCTGTACCATTTCCATATGCCCAAACAAAATAAGTATAGTCACCAGCAGAACCTATGACAAAACTTGCATTGAATAAAGTTGAAACATTATTCATACTATAATTAGTTCCGTCAAACTCTACTCCTGCTGTTCCGTTGGTTGAAGTAATTGTTGAGTTTATTGTTACAGTTCCTGAATCAATTAAAGTTCCATTGTTATCGTCTATGTTTGTAAAGATGGGATAATCCTCATCTGTTATAACTGCTGTTTCATATGGAGTAAGTGTTAAATTCCCTTCTAGTATTGGAGTATAAAAATTACTACTTGCTGAATTGTAAGTAAGTTCTCCAATAAAGTTAGTATGTCCTGCTATTCCTTGAAAAATATTATCACCAGATACTATTTCTTGGCTATCAGTATAATTACGATGTACTAAACCTTTTATGTAAAGTGATTTAATTTCATCATTTGATAAGCTGTCGTTAAAGAAATAAACTTCATCCATATTTCCTTTTAATCCATTGAAATTTCCTCCAAAATCAAAACCACCTAAAGTATCAATAGTTCCTGTCATTAAGTCCGAATCAGTTTGTATTGCTCCGTCTATAAAAAGATTTATTGTAGAACCATTATATCTTCCAACAACATGATGCCAAGTAGCATCCGTATATGCTATATTTGATTCAATGGTATTAGCTCCTAATCCAGAAGCATCTACTATGAATTTATATTTTTCATCAGTACCCCAATAAATATTAAAATTAGCGTTTGCATCATCTATTAAATCTCTTTGAGTAGTTGTTGTTGATTCATCATTTTTAAACCATAAAGCAACTGTCATTAGAGGTTGTCCTGAAATATCACTTGCTAAATCACTATATCTTATATTTGCACTTCCGTCAAAATTAATACTTCCACCATATTTTCCATTAGCACTTGATGTAACTTCATATAAAGTTCCATTGTATTTTCCGTTTGTTGAATTAAAACTATCATCATAACTAAAATGTGCTAATAAATTATTACGTGTTTCATTGTATCCATTTTCTTCTTTCCACCCACCAATTCTACCTGTTATATTTGAATCTAGAGTTGCCTGAGAAGTTGATGACCAGTTAATTCTATTGTCTGCTCCAAGAGTTACATTTTGGTCTAAAAACTCTTGAGTTCCTGTAGTAAAGAAACGAGCTGATTGATTATTGTAAAGGTCTGAGATTTCTGTTGGTGAAAGTGAATGATTGTAGATTACTACTTCATCCATTGAACCATTAATAGACCTTGTTCCAAAATTTCTATCATTTCCAAGATATATACTACTTGGGACTTCATACGGAGTGGAAACTGTAGTATCTGAATTACATAATACTCCATTTTTATAAATATATCCTCCAGAAGTATTAATAGTAAACATATAATGAGACCATTCATTATCAACACCCCTAGTACATGCAGAATCAATTACCCTATCACCAGTAACATTATCCATATAAAACCTTACAGATGTTCCTCCTGATGCAAAAATAAATGGGGATAATGAGCTTGTAGTAAGATATCCATTTGATGAAATATGACTTCTTAGATTCATCCAAAAACCAAATGTTGCTTCATCAGTATAATTATTATTAAATGTAGTTAATATATAATTGCCATTTCCTCCACCAAAATCCATAGCTCCACCATAAATCCCATCATCAGTATAAGTTGCTCCATTAATAGTTCCATCATTATCATTATTGCTATAATCGAAAGCTGTTGCTTGTGAAATATTAGAATCAAAAGGCATATATAATAAAATATCAGAATCATTAACTGTAATGTGTGTTGAACCATCCTCTTCAAATCTAAGATTTGTAAATAATGATGATGCTTCAATATTTTGATAAATCCAAGAGTAATCTGTATAAGTAACTGCCATTTGAACATGGTCTATTGTTGCATCTCCATCAGCAAAATCACTATCTTGGTCTCCATTAATTACAAAACCAAAATCAGTTGCAGTTATATTATCTCTATCTAAAGCTATTCCCCATGTATCAGATTGATTTCCATAAGTTTGAATTGTATCAGCAGAACCCCAATTTCCTGCTTTCGCTCTATTATCTCCTAAAATAACTCCATCAACTACCAGTTTAACTGTGTTGTCGTTAAATTCCATATCACTTCCACCATATCCTCTTTCTACTGTAACATTTATTCCAACTATATGAATACGATAATCATAACTAGGTAAACTAAATCCAAAGTTAGTAGATTTTAAATAATTAGAAGTTCCCATTTCTTCTGTCCATGTGTTTGTAGCATAAACATTGTTACTTGTTTTTGCATTATCTGGATTAGACCATGCTTTTGAACCAGCACTAGCATCATTAACTATTGTTCCTGCATCATTAAAACCAACTGTTGGGTCTAACCTTGTTATGTTCTCTCCAGTAAAAACCAAAGTGCCATTATCCTCTATAATATTTATTCCTTGTAAATTTATAGCGTCTAATAATTTCAAACTAAAATCATCTTTACTTAACACTCCATCAGAATAACTAAATCCATTTGGAATATTCATTATTAATTCTGTTATATTATTTGAATCATCTATAATATTTTGAGTAAAATAATATTCGCAACCTTTTTTATCTATTGTAAAAAATGGTAGGGTGTTATCTTCGTCATAAGTCCACTCTAAGAACATCTCTTCCTCTCCTAAATCAAAAGTTAAATTATTATTTGTTAATTCATAGTCTAACACATTGTCACAAGTATTATACTCACCATTTTCACCTAAAGCATTAACTCTATTTGAATAAACTGTGCAATATTTTATACCATCTTCCATCCAACAATTTGTATTTGCATCTTTATGTTCTAAATTATCTTCAATAATAGTATCATTTTCTTCTTCAAATGTTGGGTCTATATCGGAATCACTCCAAAACTCTATTTCTAAAAAGTATTTTCCATTGGAAGTGTAGGGGTTAAACTGACAATCTGCAGTTAATACGCCATTAGTTTTAGAACAGATATCTGATACATTTAATGGGATTCTATCATCTCCGATAAATACATAATTACCATTCTCTTTTACAAACATTGCATCACTTTCTATTAAAATTTTATACCTTTCCCAAACACTTCCATTATGGAATGCTCCGAACTTCCACCAGTCATCTGAGGATTTTGTAAACAGGTTGTTGATAGAATTGTCCCAATCACTTTTATCTCCATTAATATCCCAGAAGATTCTTATAGACACATTGTTATTCTTATCTAACGAAAACACAATCTCCTTTTGTTCTTCGTATGTCATTTCTAATGAGTTCTCACCTAATTTAATATATTCATCAATATTAAATGCTTGTGCCTCTGTCAAGGATAAATGGTATCCATCTTTAATTATTCCGTTGTCATTACATTTAGCTGTCTCATATTTTATTATAACTTCCTTGTCTTTGTCATCCAAGATTGCAGAGTCTGAAACATCATAAAGAACTTTACTAGTTAAATCAATATCGGTTTCTTTTATACCATCTTTTAAAACAAAACATATATCAGTCTTTTTATCTTTTAAATCTGTAAATATTACTTTAAAATTATCTTCATCGCCATCTGATTTTATAATGTTCCATTGCGGAGTGGAATAATTTACAACTGAAATTCTAGATGTTTTTGATAAATCATCTTGAACAGTTTCGTCTCCGAATAACCAATCAAAGAATCCTGCTGAAGCTAAAGGCACAACCAAAACTAAACAAAATACAAAAGCTATTATTATTATTTTTTTATTCATGATATAACCCAGCTAACCTCAATGCTGTTTCCAACATAACAATGTGTGTAACCACTTTCGTTAATAGGACAATTTGCAGATTTAGAAGTATAAAGATCGTCTGTTAGTGATTGATTGAAGGTTGCGTTACCAACAGAACCTATTGGTGCGTATAAAGTATTAGCATAAGTTTCATTCCAACTTGCATTTCCACTATTTGCATCATAAGTTGCATTATAAGTTGAACCAGAATAAGTTTGATTGTATCCCCATTTAATATCTGCGTATAAAGTATTAGCATAAGTTTCATTCCATGAAAGATTACCGCCAGAACCAATAGTTTCATATAAACTATCACCTAAAGTTTGATTCCAAGTTTGGTTATCATATAGATTAGTAGAACCTTCTGTTAAATCGTCAGTAGTTTTGACGGAGAATAATGTATCAAAGAAATTACTAAACCAACTCTCTAATATATTTAATACTCCATCATTATCTTCCATTTGTGTAGAATTAATTGTATCCATATTATCCCAATAGTCTGAACTGTTTACATTCAAGTTACCTTCATCGGATTGAAAAATATATAATCCATCAGTTAAGGATTGATTAAATGTAGCATTACCACCAATAAAGTTATTAGTAATATTATAATAGGATAGGTTTTGATAAGTTGTGTAGTTACCACCACTACTTGGTGGTATTAATCCCTGTGCAGAGATTAAACCAGAACATAGAATTAACATTAGAAAGAATATTTTTATATTCATATTGTTCCCCTAATAACTAATCTCCCCATCTGGTGTATTTATTGAAGTTTTTTGGAAATTAACTATTCCAAGTATTACCGCAAATAAACCAATAAAGAAAACAAACCATGGAAAGTTAAGCATAATCTTATTATAAACTGTAAAGGAAACCATCATATTTCTAAAAACTTCTATCTCAACTAATGTTCTGTACATATTTGATAACATAATTGCAAGATAAGTTATACCTGCAACAAAGGTTACCATCACTCCCAATAATATTGGAGAGCTACCGCTTCTATAACCTAAAATTAACATAGCAAACACTAAACCAAACATGAATAGAAAGCTACCCCAGATAAAAACACTTCTCAATGCTAAGAATGGATACAATCCAAGACTGAATAAATCTTGACAACTATCAACCAAAGTATTGTTATCTATTACACAATCAGTTGTTAATAATGCCGTGTGTGTAGAATCCATAATAAAATATGTTACACCAAAGAACAAACCAGACATTGCAATAACTCCTATTGCAATTAGTAATGATAAATATATTCCTTTGTTTTCTAAGTCATCTAGTATTTCTAACATTTTTCTTCCTCCATATTTACTAACTCCAAATATCTATCGTTATTCAACTTAAAGTAATTAACTATTATTTTTGACATTCTAGGATTACCTATTGTTTTATTATCCAATTCTATTATAATTCTATTTAGCTGTGCCTTTTCCAAAAATGGTATAAACTCCTCATCTAATCTTATTGGGGGTGTATTTTTATTAGTCATTTTCCACCAATCCCCCAAGACATTTCTGTAGTATCCTTAATCAATTTTACTATCAATTCTTGTCCTTGTCCAAACAATGAGAACACAACCACTAATCCACCTATGGTATAAAATAGTAATAGTCTTTCAAATAATACGAATAAAGAATTAATATTATAACTCATTACAATATCTGTTAAAATAATAACTATTGGGAATCCAATAAAATAGTAAATCATAATTTTGTTTTTGATTATATTATATCCAAATGCAGATAATACCAACTTAACATAATTTTTACTTTCATACTTTGTAAGAATACTCTCGTACCATTTATCATAATCCATCTTACTATTCAAATAATGGTAACAAGCAAACAAGCTCATAAAGAAAAGTAATAAAATAATCATGGTTGCAATAGAATTATCTTCACCATTAAAGTTTACAAAGAATGTATCTTTATCACACACTTCAATAGTAGAATCCCCACAACTAACAAAAGTATAAGTTCCCAAATCAACTGGGGTAAAAGAATAATTGTATGCTTGACCATTCTTTGTCATTATTGCGTTGGGGTAAATAATAGTTCCGTTTGGATATTCTAAACTGGTTAAATTAGTAAAAGTACAAATACCAGACTGACAATAGTTTGTTATTTCCATTGGTTCATTCACTCTAAATGTTCCTATAAAATCTGCAGAAACTGTTGTTAGCATAATTACTAACATAAATATGAAGATAAATTGTTTCATTTTATCTCCTCTTTCTGGCTTGTTTACTTCTTGACCGTCTCGCTTTTTTTAGATTTTTTAACATAACCTTTCTTTGATTTGGTGTTAGTTTCCTTGTCCTTCTTATCTGTCTCTTTTCCCCAGGTCTATCTAATGCGTATCTTCTTTTCTCTATATAACCATTTCTAATAGCTCTAGCTTTACCAACTCTAATTTTAAATGGTCTTAGCTTTCTCTTGTTTCTTGAGAAGTAACCTTGTATTGGTTTTGGTGGTGAAACAACCTTCCTTGATTTACCTAGTGGTTCAAACCAACCACTTCTACTTAATCTATTATCTAATCTATAAGCCAAAAAATCTCTTGCATCATTTAGAGTTAATGGTCTTGGTGTCAGGTTTTTTACTTTCCCCCTAATTTTTTCTTTAACATAATAAACTGGTTGTGATTTTCTATTAGTTTTCTTTTTGAATTTCTCTGGTATTCTTGGTATTGGTGGGGTTTTCTTTTTAGTTGCTGTTGGTCTTCCACCTACAGTTCTGCTAGGTGTTCTCTTTCCTTGTTTTCTTTTAACTGGTTTTCTTTTAGATGGTGTTCTCTTAACCACCACCCTTTTAACTGGTTTTCTTTTAACTGGTGTTCTCTTTCCTTGTTTTCTTTTAACTGGTTTTCTTTTAGATGGTGTTCTTTTAGATGGCGTCCTCTTTCTAGGTTTTCTTAATCCCCTTGAAACCACTTGACCTGCCTTTCTTCCTGTTGGGAATGCTTTTTTCTCAATAGACCTTCTCCTTCCACCACCCTTTGATTTCCTAGACTTTAGTAAACTCTTAACATCAAACTCCCTTATAGTTTTTCTGTTTCTACCTAATCTTATTTCTAGTTTTTTCACTCTCATTTGTAGTTTTTTCTTAACAGCTTTATTCTTTATCTTTGATATTTGATTTTTTAGTTTTTGAATCTCTTTTGTAATTTTATCTGTTACCTTTATTAAACCAACTCTCTTTCTGTTCTTAACAATTTTTACAACATAAATAGGGATTCTAAAACTTTTACCTTTTTCTTTTATAAGAACTGTCCCAACTTTCTTTACTTTTTTCATTTTATCAAATGGAGATAGTGTAAGTTCTCTTTCCCTTCCTCCACCAAATGTGGTTGAACCAACTGGTTTAAGTTTTCCAGAGGGGGTTACTTGGAATTTAGAAAGAGTGTGCATTTCTTTTTCTGTAAGTTTTGCTGATTGTCCAATCTTTTTAGCAGATTCCAACTTATTTCTTAATATTGCGTGTGCTTTTGTTTTTGGCAATCTTTCTATAAAATCTTCTACAAGTAATATTTGTGGTTTATAATCTTTCTTTCTAAATAGTGTTGCTTTACCTCTTAGTAAATCAAAGAAAGATGCGTCTCCAGATGCGTCTAATCCTAGTCGTGATGTTCTAAGTAATTGGTCTGGGTCAAAGTACATTGACCTTTCTAATAAATCAACACCCTTTGGTTGTCCTTCAGATACTGTTTGTCTTCTTATTCTAATTTGTAATTCATCAAACTCTCTCATAGTTATTTTTCCTTTATCAAATTTCTTTAGTAGTTTTTTTGTTATAGAATCAAATAGTTCTTCACCTGGAATATGCTTTCTTTCCATATGTGTTCTTTTCCACCAACTAAATACTTTTCTTGATTGAGCTGTAATAGCTTTCGCCTTTGTTCCTTCTCTAGCTAATTGTGCAGCTAATGATTCTTCTCCCTCTTTAACCCCACCTTTAACTATTCTAAATCCAGAACCTTTTTGGAATTTTTTAAATTGACCTTTCTTCCTTACTTTTATTCTTTTGAATATTTTAGAATCTTTTGGTAATTTCTTTTTTGTCTTTGCGAGAAGTTTGTTTATTATGGTTGTTTTGGTTATTCTTTTGGTTAAGAATATCTCTTTACCCCTACGCTTCCACATCTCTGCTGGTATATTTACTTTCAATGTACCCTTCTCAAATCTTTTAAGGTAGGGGTTTAATCTTATCTTTGCATAAGAATCAAACTTTCCTGCGAACTTCATAGACTTCCCAGTTATATAAAATAGGAATATATTTGAACCAATCTTTCCGATACCTGCCGCAGGACTTGTTTTTAATAATAATAAATCATCTTTTGCACTTACTACCATAGCTTTAGGAATTTTTGTAATGTGTTTTGGGTTGTTTGCTATTGAAACAAATCCAGATGGTAATTGAACAACTCCAGTTGCAGTTGTAACAACAAACGTGTTTAACGCAACTCTACCACCAGCTCTAACATCTCGTGCAAACTCTCTTGAACCAGCTTTCTCTATTACTTTTTTTCTAACGTCTTTTTTAATTAACAATGTGTTAAAATTTATATATTTTCTATAATTTTTTAATGCAAATGAAAATTGAGCTTTGTTTAATAGACCTTGATTATGTTGATTTTTTAAATATAATCTAAATATCTTCTCTGCTCGTATCTTCTTACTTTCTTTAAATATATTACTTCCTTTTCTTTTTACATAATTAAATGACGATTTTGTTGCAAGATTTAATTGTTTTAATGTTCTTCTTGGATTTGTTGCTTTCTTAAATCCAAAGTCTCCAATTCTTTCACCAAGATGAAAAAGTGCAACTGGTAAATTAATAAACATTTCAGTTGAAAATGTCTTTATTCCACCACCAACTGCTTTTATGTTTTTACCAAAGTTTGATGTTGGTTGCCAATTTTCTGCTTTATTTATACTACTCCTCTGCCATGAATTAAGGTTTGATGTTCCTAGTAATCCTTTTACCAATATTATGGTACTTGCGGGTATCTTTATTTTTTTATCTTTTTTAACACTACTTCCTTGTGCAAACGCCAATGAACCTAACTTGTTTATCTGTTGATTATATCTAGCAATTCCTTTATTCGTCCAGGGAATACTTATACCAAGAGTAGCACTTCTAATACCACTAATTACTCCCGTCTTTTTATTATAAATTAATTTATCTCCAGGAGCTAAATTCTTTTGAATATTGTTAGCTTGTGATTGTGTAACTGTATCACCCTTTAATCCACCAGTTTCTTGAACACCTCTAAATTTTACCTTTCCACCAACTCTCTTACTTCTTTGAAATCTTCTAATAGTTTGTTCTCCAGTTTTTAAATTTGTCTTCGTAAAAATTCTTTCGTTGGTTTGCAGATTAATAATTGTTTGTAATTTTATTTGTTCTCCAGTTTTTGCATCTATTAAAGTTCTTTCTCTAATAGTTGCTTGTTCTCTAATAAGTTTATTTCTTAATGCTATTTGTTTTTGTTGCTCTGCCTTTATTGCATCTAATCTTGCTTTATCTGCTGCTGCTTTTTCTGCTGCAGCTTCTGCTGCTGCTGCTTTTTCTGCTGCTGCTTTAGCTGCTAAATCTATTGACATTTGATTACTACTTGAACCCCCACCTCCACCTCCACTAAAACCAAATGCTGTATCTGCTCTTTTTTGTTTTGGTGTTTTTTGTCTATCTATAATAGCTCTTAATTCACTTGCACCACCCATTAGAAATACACCACCACTTTCTTAACTACCACCTACAATAATACCTCCCAAAAATATCACGATGGAGGTAACAATCTCCGTTTTGAGTTTGATAAATTATTCCTATTTCTTTATCATTTTCATTTTCTTGTAAGTCAGGGTGTATTCGTATTACTCCAAGTTCAATCATTTTTTGTATTTGTGATTGTGTTAGTTCTGTTTTTGGTTCAGGATTAAACTGTGGAAATACTATTGCTATAACAGAACCAATTAATAATATAAATGCAAACCCTATTATGATTTTATTAACCATAGAAATATATAGATTACTACTATTTAAACATTTTGTTTTTATTAATTATGAAAGCGTGGGGTTTTTACACCCCACTGTGTAAGTTTTTTGTTTAGCATTCCACTTTATGGTAGTGGCAGGGATTATATAATTCTATCTTTGTACGAAGATAAAATCCTTCTTAACTTACAACCCATTAGAAATTTGCAGTCATTTCTAATATTTATTAATTAATAACAACCTTTAAATAGTTTACTATTATATTTTATTTATTATGTTTGACGATAACGCAGCTTGGATTTGGTGGAAAAGATATGGTGAACATTTTACTGCACCTCTAATATTAATTGCATTAATTATTTTAGGGTTTATGTTATACGACGACAATCAACTAAAAAAAGAAATCGGTGAGAATTGTGGTTGGGGTGAAGATGATTATTTTTGTTACTGTGAAAAGAGTAAGGCAATTGAAATGAGAAATATGTATGAGAACAAAGTTGATTTATCGAATCTAACTTTTATTGGAGGTAACAAAAGTGTTACGTTGGATGGGTGATATAGTTAAGAAGGTTCTGATTAATGTATTAAGCGTCGTGGGTATATTGTTTATTGTGTATATGTTTTACTTGTGGATATTTTAACTACAGGACTACGAAACTATGTTTTACTTACTTTAACTACGGGATTACTATTATCTAATATATCATAGGCGACTATAAAATGTACATTAGACATCACTTACCTTTATGTATAGATAAGAAGTGTTATCTATACATTTAAATACTGCAGAATCCTATTAAATAGATGGAAGAACTAGAGCTAAACAACGCCCTCCTAAATGATATAAGGTCATGGATGTTGGCTAAACACTACCCTTATAATACCATGCGAACCTATGGTTATACCCTACGAAAAATATTTAGGGAGAATAAGATACTGAATAAGGATGTAATCAATAGGCTTCTTAAAGAATTTAAGCACCAGAATCAAAGAGCTGTCCTTATATTAGTAAGGAAATATTGTTATGAGAATGATATAGACTTCAGAATGGTTATCCCTTCCGTTAATAAAAAGAGAGAAAAGAGAACTATAAAGACTATGCCAGTATCTGAAATTGATATAATGATTGCATCTGCACCCAAACCATATGATCTAATGTTGAAATGTATCTTTAGAATAGGTGGAGGATTACGTGTAAGTGAAGCTATAAGACTATCCTGGAATCATTTTAAGTGGTCTGATTGGTTAGTTTCTAGGGGAAATGGTGGTGTTGAAATTAAAGATTCAAAAGGAGCTGATAGATTTATTACAGTTCCTAAGGTATTAATGGAAGAACTATATCAATATGCAACTGATAAAGGTATATTAAATGAGTTCAGACTGCCCATTGGTGGTATGTTATTTGATTTTAATAAGTGTTATAAGGGTGAATATAAGAAAAAACTAAGGGAAACTAACATAGAAAGGTGGAAAGTGTTGTATGTAGAATACGCATATCGTTGGTTTAGGTATCATATATTAAAAAAACATTGTGAAAAAGCAGTAGGACATACCATCAGGATACACTCTTTAAGGCACACCAGAGCTACACAACTGTACGATGAGAAGGATATCCCTATTGAGATACTACAAAAATTATTAGGTCATAAAGAAATTAGAACAACATTGTTATATGCAGACATATCTAATAAGAAAGTATTTAGTGCAATGGAAGGAATTGATTAGTTATCTTCTACTTTTTCTAACTACTTTTCTTTTTCTAGTTATAGCGATTCTCTTAATTCTAAAATAAATAGTATTTTCTTCTACCATTTTTAATTGAGATAAAGTGAATCCTAGTTTTAATATCTGTAATCTTGTAAATGTATCAATACTTCCAGATGGTTCATGGTATAATTCATAATTCCTTCCAACTTTCGTTAATTCAAATCTTGGTTCTGTTGGAGTATATATTCTTGTAAATTTATTTCTATATATTGCCATTTTAATGTTTCCTCATGTATGCTCTTGCAAATGCAAGTGCAGCTGTTTTGGATTGAAAATATTTAAAATGTTTATTATTTGTTTTTGTGTTTATAACTCTCTTAGCACCAACTTCCCATTCTCCAATCAAACTTGTTTTGGTAACCATAACCCAATCTCTTGTTTTGGCTGGAAATTTTTTATTTCCACCTTTAGTCCAAAGTGTTCTCCACTTATCAACAACTTTTTTTCTCCAAGTGTTTACCATTACCAATTCCAACAATTACTACTATTTAAACATTTCTATTTCCATATATCTTCAGTTTCTAACTTTTTTTCATTAAACAATCTAGTAAAGGTACTCCAACCCTCTAAACCTAAATAAAAGTTTAGTGTTTTTAACTTTTTATCGTCGGTATCTTCAATCTTTTTCATTGATTCCCAAACACCTTTTTTATCTTTTATCTTTCCGTCTTTAATATCTTGTATTATATCTTGAACTACCTGCTCAGGACTTTTAATTAAATCTATTCCATACTTCTCTCTTTCTTCGTCTGTTAAGTCTGCTGATGCTGCACTTTTTTCTTCAACTAATTTAAGATATTTCTTTTCTATTTCTTGATTCATTTTTGCAAATGCAATATTGCCAATATATTCTGGGTGGATTGTTGGAATGCATCTGTTACGTTTTGGGTTTTCCTTAAACCATTTTTCTTCTCTATCAATAATAGCTTGAATATTTAATCCACTTCCACCCTTCTTTCCACTTGTTTTACAATAGACTTCAGCTAACCCACGTTTTTTTACCCAAATCCAAATAGTTAAATGTGAAGATAAAGAAATATCAAACTCTTTTTCGTAAGGCATACATAAAAAATAAATATTGAATAATTTACGATTAGTGTTTTTTCTATCTACTATTGACTTTTGAATTGAATTATACCAATTTCTACGATTAGCTGCTCTCCTTGCTTCATCTAACCATAGAACTTGACCTTGCTTAGTTACCATTTTATATGCAAACTCCTCTGGGTCAATAATAAAATCTTCTTCTGGTATAAACATCTTAGTTCCATCATTTAAAATAACATTATCATCAGTAACTCCATGTTTAAAACAAATATTAGCAATTAAACTTGATTTACCAACCCCTGTATCACCAGTAACCAAAATAAACGCATCTTTTTCTATTTTTTGTCTTTCTTTAAGTGAATCCCACAAAGATTGACGTTTTATTGAAAAATGGTAGAATTTTCTACACTCTCTTTTGGGAAATATGGTTTTTTTCCAGAAATTATTCGTTATCATGGTTTACGCCTCCACTATCCTTTTCATCATTTCTTCTTCTTTCTGCTTATCTGTCAATTCCTCATCTTCTTCCTTCCCAGAACTAACAATCTTGTTTCGCATCATTAAAAGATACACTTTTGAGTAGATACTGTCTAAATCGTCCCTCATTTCATAAAAATTACCAGTTAGTTCCATATATTCACCATCTTCGCCATGTTTTGTTAAAATAAAGTCATCTTCTAGTGTTTTAGTCTTTTCTGCGTTAATTATTTCCATTTGGCATCGCTTTAGTACATCTAACCACTCCATTAATTCCTTATAATCTGTTTCAAACTTCTCAAAAGGGTTTTTCTCTTGTTCTTCTGGCGATTTGTTTCTTTTTAACCAATATTGTCTAGAATTATCATATATTAGTGATCTAGAAATAGTAATCATTTGTTTTAATGTTAGAATCATTAAATTTAATCCACGAACTTGATTCATCTTCTTATCTTTATGATTTATGTTTTCTGGTGGCATATTATTTGGTTCTCCTGTGTCAGCTTGTTTACTATAATCTCTATATCTTACAATAACATCTAAAACTATCTCTTTAGATATCTCTTTATTGGGATTGTAAACCCTTAATTCACCTTCTTCTGCCATTAACTATAGCCCCTCTGTCCTGTGTAGTCTCTTTCCCCTGATTGTAAACTTTCTTGACCCCTTACGCTTCCATGAGTTGCTTTATTCTCTGAACCTGCTATTGCTCTTGAATAATTCATTTGTATTCTAGTAAATAACTCTAGAAATATCTTTTGGTTCTGTAGTTTCATTTTATATTGTTTTTCAAAGTCTCCATATCTTCCATAACGATATTCTGCAATAGATTCAAATAAAAATGCAATTTCTTTATACACAGCATCCATATAATCACCAAAACTTTCCATTCTAATAAATCCCAACTTTACATCTGTTGCCAAATGACTTTGTGCAGTTCTTAAAATATCTTCAGCTTCTTCATCGGTAAAACAATGTTGTTCTTTTCTCTTAGTTATCCATTTTTGTTCCTCTTTGTTCCAGATGTCTTTTAAGCCCCTTATAGACCTCTCTAGGTCTTTATATTGATTCTCTAGTATAAAGTGGTGAAAAGATTCAGGTTTCTGTGCAGGTTGTACCCCCACATCATCATCATAAAAATCATCTCTATAATCATCCCTATAATTATCTTCGTTCTCGTTTCCGTTTTCATCATCTTCATCTAAAAAATCTTCTTCATCTACACCAACTAAATCTCCCATACCTTGCTTTTGCCTTCTTATTTTACCACTATATCTTGGATTATTTTTTCTCTTATCTACATAATTTGCAAGTCTTTCATTGGTAGAATTAGCTTTATCTTTAAATTTATCTAAGAACTTCCCCATTTAATTACTCCCTGTAATAGATGCTCTATATTCTATTTTACTTGATTCTTTTTTAATTCCTTGTCTAAGTAGAAGTATTACAAAATTCATACCTAAAAATATCATTGCACTTATCTTGTCATATTCTGAAAAAATTCCAACTATTAAAAATAAACCATTCATATATAATAAATATTTTATCATTGTTTCGGTTGCTAAAATTGGTTCTACTTTCATTTTTGTTTTAAGAACTCCTTATTATCAACATTATTATCTACCTGCAGAACCTTACCTTCTTCAAAATCCTCTAGTAGTTTTTTATTTTTCTTGTTCTCTTTTTTTTTAAATAGTTGCATTATAATCTTCATTTATT
>Ga0233414_10000124_pt1 | contig 33250 bp, 51 predicted proteins | sample Na_anoxic_10_MG_FD_189020 | JGI IMG/M metagenome (GOLD analysis project Ga0233414, IMG submission 189020) | Seawater microbial communities from Saanich Inlet, British Columbia, Canada - Na_anoxic_10_MG | ecosystem: Environmental > Aquatic > Marine > Inlet | place: Canada: British Columbia... | reverse complement strand
CACCATTACCATGATTACGGAAGATCAAGAACATGGAAAGGAAATACTTGTTGCTATATCTCATGGTCATGTATTCAATACTCATGCTCACCCTCTCGCTCAAAATCAACGCACTATAAACTTGCTCATAGCCAACATGAAACTAATGTATTAAGATCCAGCACAAATAGTAGCAGCTTTACCATTAATACAAGCACAAACTCTAGGAGCTAAATTATGAAAATTATAACAAGATCACATGCAATACCAAAATCATATAACACCAGATACATCAGAGTATCAGAAGCGTTTAGCACCAATACGAGAACTTCACGAAACTTCAGAGAAAAAGGTCACTACTCATATACAAGTAATGAGTATGATGCTATGTCAAACTGCTGGAGAACAAACTACTGGTGCAGCGACAATGGTTTCCCTTATTCTCAAACCTCTTAATAAAAACGCAAATGAAAATAATCACCAGAACAACAGCACAACCTATGTCTGTCTCATTCTTTGAAGGATGTTATAACTCAATGGGTTCTGATATGTTTACCGCATACTCACTACAAAGATATGGATGGGACGCACAAAGAAGATCTATAGCAAATACCTATATAATGTTCTCATACCAATTGATAAACAACAGAATACTTACTCACAGCGTACATAGATAATACCATGAAAATGATAATGAAAACAGCACAACCTATGTCACAAACAAAAAATACAGTATCATTTGTACAAGGGAATGTACGCTATATAACTTCTTTTACAATGTCAGCAATGTCTAATAGAATATGTAACGCATACTCCATAACACTTAACTCACCTTACGCATGTATAAAAAATAAACAACCATTCTCACAATGGAACCGATATTATATAAATTCCAGATCTTAACTAAAAAAACGCAAAATCAAAAATGAAAATCATCACCAGAGCAATAGCAATATCCAGACCAAAATACGAATTGATTCCAAAGTCAAAGAACTCCATAGGAAACAACTATGCACAATGCTTTACACTAGGAATAGAAAAATGTTATATAACTCTAGGAAACCAATACTCACAAACAACCAAATGGACTTCCTGTAGCTATAACTATAATAAGACAGAATTCTATATACCACCAAATTTACGATAGCACCAAATTATGAAAATGATACAAAGAATCAATGCAATGCCTATGTCAAAATCAATGATCTTAGGATGGGGAATGGCAAGAAACTTCAGTAAACGGTATACACACTCAGAATGGAACTCCAGAGGTATAGGAGGAGGTAAAAACTCTCAATCTACACGCTATGGGGATAGATGCTGCTATTGTCAAGAATATGTATCTTGTAGTAAATGAATACGAAAGTATAGCACCAAATTATGAAAATGATAACAAGAACAAGTAGCACTATAACACAGGGGTTCACATTCAGAGGTCGCTCATTAATATTTGGTAACTTAGACTTAAACTCAAACGACTATTCACAAATATCAAGATCTCCACAATCAATAAGATCAATGATCAATAGCAGATTTACTCATAACTCTCAATGCTGGTCATCTAATTGGGGATACTCAGAACTATTGAAAAAGTATTGGGGATAACACCGAATTATAGCACCGAAATAACGGCAATACCTAACGTTCCCATGGTATCCCTATTCTTCCCTCTGTAGCAAATCATTTCTTGTCCCGTATAAATATAATAATGTTCTGTATCATATAGCACCAAATTAACGTCATTCCCTACCTTCCACTACCTCATCCCTACTACACCCTATTTATTGTTCTGTATCGACAATCCAGACACCTGTATAAATACACTCAAAATCTGAGAATAATTTCGTAAACATTGACACTAATAGAGAATAGCACTGAATTCCTCAAAATCCGGTGAATTAGAAATTCCCGATAAAGTGTTTAAAGCACCGAATTTTGAAGCACTGGAATGGTAAAGCACCGAAATCTCAAAGTCACTTTTCGTAGGGGTAAAAAGTTTTGGGGCGAGGATTAATTTATAGCACCGAAATTGATCGGGAAAAATAAAAATTCCCGAAAATGAATAATAGTGAAATTATTAAGATATGGTTATTTAGTTTATTGGGTCAGGAATAATTTTATAATTATTAATAATTGTGATGGATATTATGTTATAGTAATGGTATAAGTTAGTTGTTCTTTTTTATGGTCTCCTTAGACTAGCCGTTTGGTTAAAGAAGCAGTAGGAAGAAATTCTTGCTGTTTCTTTTTTTTAATAATTGTATAATTATTCATTTGCATTGTGGATGGGATTATGATATAATATGTTCTTGCAAGTCAGCGAGTAGAACGTGGCTGATTCTTTTTTATTGGGTTGGACGAGAAGTCCATCTCTTACTAGAGGCGATGGAGAGTGTATCTCTGTCGCCTTGTTTATGAAGGATATATTATGAGTATTGGACTGGTTTTTCTTTTTATTTTTATATATTTTATAATTTTGGACTGAGAAGGGGAAAGAGATGATGTGGATACATTGGTTATTGGCTATCATTATATTTTTATTGCTCTTTCGTCGCGTTTAAGATACTGTTTGTTTTAAAAGGTCTCTCAGGGTAACAAATGGTTAGTTAATCGATCTGGAGGGAAGTGTGGGATATGTGGAGGGTATCTATATATAGATGGTGGTGAGCTTTCCCCGATTTATTTGAAAGATACAATTAGTACGTAGGGGAGAAGCGAAAGTTCAGTTAAGGGTTGAAAAAATGAGTATTTATACAGATAAAAACTATGATGATTTTTGTGAATCTCCTCGTGCTAAGAGGAAGCGTTTAGCTGAGCCTGGTAAACATATCATGAATAAGGGTGAAGCTAAGGTAATGCGTCGTTTAAAGAACGATACTGGATTATCTGAAGAGGAGATCCGTGCAATTAAGAAGTATCGAGTCATGCTTTCTGAGGCTCAGACTGTTGGGACTAAGACTAAGCGTAGTAAGATACAGAAGGTTAGAGACGAAGTTATGAAGTTTGTTTGTCGTGAGTTGAAGTTACCCAAAGAGCATCCTGCTATTGACAAGGCTTATCGTGAAGAATGGAAGCGTAGATCAGAGTCTTGGAATGGTAGTTTTTATACTAGAAATACGCCTTATAAGAATCAAGGAGAATAGAGAATGAGTAGAAATAAACAGGTAGACAAGTTAGCAAATGGGTTGGTTGAGGTTTTAGATCATGGTCAGATGACGGAGAAGGATTTAAAGGATCCGGTACAATACGCTTTAGATCAACTTCGCATACAGAAAGACGAGATGTTTTCGTTGACTAAGATTATAATTGAGGACAAAGAGTTTTTCGAAGAGTTACATGCTGAGATGTTTAGTCAGGGGTGTAGTGAAGCATTGGTTATTAATCGTAAGAGTAGAAGTGACGTGACTTTAGGTATGTTGGGTTGGGTTAATCAGAATCCTAAGTTTGAGACTAGAGAAGATCGAGCTAAGATTATAGCGATTAATGGTATGGTTATGGCTCATTTGAGGGGGCTTGTTTTAGAGGAGCGAAAAACAAATAAGAGGTTCCTTAAACGAGCGAATGAGCAGTATTCTAAAGCTACTGACAAGCTTAATACAACTATGATGGAATTGGGGATATGGAAAGATCCTATGCCTGGGGAATTTTATGGGATGTTAGATCTTTTTGGGAGATCTTATGAACAGATGCATAAGTTCGCAGACGAGTTTAGGCAGCAGAGGGATGTTGCGGAGGCTTCTTTAAAGACTTCTCAGTACAATGCTAAGACTTTATTGGATCAGCGAGACCTCCAGATATCTGACCAGAAGGGTGAAATGGCTAGACTTTACAAAGTTATTGAGGATATGACTCAAGAGTTGAAGTATCAGAATGCTGCTGCTAAACAGTATGCGCGAGAGAATGACATGTTGCGTGCTGATATCATCAAACGAGAGATTTCTTAAAGTTTTTAATTTTGCGAAAATTAGTTTAAAGGTGAAAAATGCTTGATAAAGATGATATAATCAATATATTTGAGGGTGGTGAGTTAGATCCTAGTTTATGGCCTAACTCTTTTAAATTCATGAATTTCGAGTATCCTATGCTTAAAGATAGGTTAAACATGAGACGTTTGATTTTATCTGATATGCAGATAGCTTATGGTTTTCAGTTGATGGGACATGAGCCACCGATAGAGTTCTTCGTAGGTGTTCAGAAGTGCTTAGATGCTTTGACAGCTATAGTTATGGCAGAATATAAGGAAAATAAAGACAGGTAAAAACTTTTCTGGCACGGGGGAAAAAGTTTTGAGGTACGTTTTTATTTGATTTCCCGATTTTTCGAAATTATACAATAGAGATGAGGTTTCAATTTAAACTAAACACAAGTGTTTAATTTAAATCAGAATCGGTCAAATTCCTTTAATAAAATAAGATTTTGGAAAAAAAGATGAAACAATATGGAATATGTCTTGATGGTGGAATTTCTCATTTGATGACTGACTCCAGCATTTCTGGTGTGGGCATGAGCATCTATGGGTGAGACAAATCACCCGATTTATAAAAAACTCATAATAGAGTCGAAGGCATCAAAATGTTGATGTCATTAAAGGTAGTCCTAACTTAAATCTAAGGAGATTAAAAACCATGGCTACAAAGACAAAAGTGTTGACAGACGCAGAAATTCGTAAAGAGTCGTTTTTGCCGGTTGCTGAGCGTAGAGAGATCATTCCGGGTCGTAAGATCGATGGAGAGGTTCAGATGCGTAAGGCGAGACGTTACGCTCTTAAGCCGGGCGAGATCGTTGAACTTCGCAAAGAAGCTGGCGGCGACTTCCCCAATCCGTTCCGCTCTGGCGGCGTTTATCATGGCGCGGTTCAGGCTCTCATCAACTTGGGTCTCGACAAGGCTCATACGTTCGCTCAGTTCAAAGCCGAGATGAAGAAGGTTATGAGCAAGATCGAACGTCAGGGTACTGACGCATGGTCGCTCTTCGCCAATCGCGCTCCCAAGAAAGACGCAAAGAATCCGAAAGATCTGGATGGTCGTATCATGCAGACTGTCACGGTTCTTCAGCGACTTGGTGGGAATCACAAGTATGGTCTCAAGCTTGCTCAGTTGAAATCTTGCATCGACGTTCTCGCTGGCAAGGACGAACAGCCGTTGTACATGTTGCATACTGGCTTCAAGGAAGCTCGTAACGTCAAGCCTACGAATGATCTCAAGGGTCATCGTCGTAAGGTAGCGAAGAAGAAAGCTCCGAAGAAGACATTCAAGAAGACTGCCAAGCCTGCGGCTGTAGAGGCGTAAGTCTAGCATTCGCAAGAGGAAGAGAGGGCATCGGTGCGATTTCCGCTTCATAGAAGCTAAATTTCCCGATGCTTTTCTCTTTCATAATAGGTTTAAAGAAGGGAGTTTTTCATGGTTTTACAGAGTCTTGACAATATAGAGCATACTAAGGTTTTACGTCTTAGTACAGGATTTCCGCATCTTGATCGTTCATTTGGTTCTACAATGCATGGTAGTATTGAATCTATCGGTATGCCTTGTGGTAGAATAGTTTTTGCGAGTGGTGAGCCTGGCGTTGGTAAGACTCGTTTTGGTATTGCTGTCATAAAGAACATCAATGCTCGTGGTGGTAAGGTTCTTGTTTTTCAGGGGGAAGTTCCTCCTCAAGAGTTTAAGCAATGGACAGGTGATGTTACTTATCCTCGTAGGTTTTTTGTAAGTGATGATACAAAGATTGATATGATCATCAAATACATACGACAAGAGGAGCCTACTTTTGTAGTTATTGATTCTGCCAATATGATTGACGATTACGAGAAACCTTCAGAGATAAGGCAGATTTTGGATGATTTGAAAGCTGCTGTATCTGATACTGGCTGCGTTTGTTTTATGATTGGTCATTTAACTAAGGCTGGCAAAATGAAGGGAAATGCAGACGTAGCTCATTTGGTGGATGTAGAATGTAGTATAATGAAAGTATTACCTTCTAGGATTAATCTTTTTGAGGACATGAGTTCTTTGGTCCATGCGAGGAAGTTAACTGAGGGCAATCTTTCTGCTTGGAAGGGTGCTGTCAAGAATTTTTGTGATCTTGTTCCCAATATGTTCCGATATGAAATTGGGAAGAATCGTTATGGTCAGAGTGCCGGTCAAGCGACTTTTCGTCATACGAATGAAGGCATAGAGTTTGTTGACAGTACTTTCGGATATGATGGGAATTTGCTTGGAAAATTGATGCAAAAGGCATCTGGTTGCAGACCTGTATCTGGGAAGAAGACTCAGAAGGTTAAGAAGAATAGTTGGTGGAGTCGTTAATGATTTTAAGTTACAGATATTCAGGAGTCAAGGAAGACGGTACTCATGAGATCATTGCTGGCAATTTTGTCAGCGGTTGTCATGCGTTTACTTCGGCTGCTAAGTCTGCAACTAAGTTAAGATGTCGTAGTAATCCTAGAAAGTACATTCGTTTGGAGATTGAAGATAACAAGGGTCAGCCGGTTGATCAGTATATGGATCATGCTTGGTTGAAGTGTAACATCGAATAGAATTTTCCCGATTAATTTTAAAGTTGTAATAGAGATGAAGGAGACGAAAAATGCCATCAGTAGTAGTTGGAATAGTTATACTTATTGTTGTTCTTGGAGCGATCTTGATTAAAAGTGAGATTCAATACAAGAAAGATCAGTCTAAGAAAGAGCGAATGGCATCGATCCGTGAGGCTAAGTCGGATCGAGAAGAGACTGAGCTTACTGCTCGACAGAAGAAGCGAGCTAAAAAATTCGCAAAAGAAAATATTGAAAAGAAGATTACGGAAGGTATTGTGGATTAAAATATGTTATAGTAGTTTGGTCGTAAGTTATTTGACAATTGAATATTGAAATTAAATGCATTTGTGGCGAAACAAAGACGTAGGCAAAAGTACGTACACGCGGTGCGGCTCCTCTCAACAGAATTATCGGTTTCGGCAGTTTGAGAAGGAAGTAGCTGGCCAGGACCAAAGTTTACCTAGGATAGAAACTAAAAAGGCGTGCAAGAATTTATTCTTGCCAAATGCATTTGACACATGCGGGTTGGTCTAATTAAGATAGCACCGATTGATCATCGGTGAAGATGAGAGGTATACTAGTTGCCATGGTGAAAGTCCCTTACCCGCCCCAACATTGGTAGTAGACGGTAAGGTAGTTACTGTCTCCTCATGCAAAGAGAACAGCAAAGAAAACTATCCTCTCTTGGCACTTTAGCATGATACCAATCTGGACTTTAGTTTATATGGCTAAAACACTGGAGGCAGACGATATTTATATTGGTCACCACCGGAGAATATGCGGTTCAAATCCCATTAGGTCCATTGTATACAGCAAGCTCGTCTAAGATTAGGATACTCCCCGTTAAGGGGTAGAGATGAAGGTTCAAGTCCTTTACTTGCTATTTTGATTAAGCACCCTGGTTGAACTATGCTACTCGAAGGGCGAGTCTTTCGAGATTAATTTATCTAGGCATATGCGGTAGTTTATTAGAAGCAATCAATCGCGCGAAGGGATTGTGAAAGATAGGCTTTAGTTCGATTCCCGCACCATCCATTGCAGTGCTGTTTGGGCTTAGGCAGTTTAATGAAATAATAATCCCCAGGCGTATGATCGAGAGGTCAGTAGCGAACAAGACCGCGAGTGACTGTCTTGTGAAATTTCACTGCATTATCATGCTGATAGAGTATGTAGATTAAAATTATAATTGAATAGAGAGTTTATCACGGGCCCGAATTTGGAATCGACAACATAAGGAAGGTGATAATTACGTGTCGGAGTTGATCAGAAGGCTCCGTTATCAATCTGATTACGCAACTTAATTGCTGCACCAATGAAAATGGCTGCTTAAACAGCCCGTCCTGTCTTTTAACACCGATAGATTGATAAGGGCGAACACATCGGTAGCTTTTGTTTCTTTCAAGTAAAAGGAACTGGTGGAGGGTATCCATGATGCCCCTAGAGTTCTCTCTCTCTTTAAAAAGAGAAATAGTTTAAGTTACTCTATCTTTAAAATGGAGACGCACGTGAAGTTACATTGGATCTATGATTGGACGAGAGCATCGAAGTTCTCCGGGTCCATATTAAGAAAAGGTTATTTAATTATAGCCTTTTCTTTTTTTTATATATTTTCCCGATTTTTTAATCAAATACAATAGTTTTGAAAGGACGAATAAAAAAATGGCTAAATGTATAAAGAAATGTATTGGTTGTCAAAATGTCGTTGGTTCTGGAGAGTTCTCTCAATGTTGTGCTCCACAGAATATCGACAAGAAGAGGATGGAAGCTTTGAAGCTTGTAGGAATAGAGAATCCTTCTAATAAGTATCGTTGCTACTATGCGTCTTTGCAGCGAGGAGAGGGATGGTTGGGTGCTCGTTTATTGAATTATTGCGGTAAAGAAGGTCGTTGGTTTATTCCTAGAAAGGAAGCATAATGCAACACCAAATAACAGTATCTCCTGAGTTTTTTAAGAAAGAGCGTAATAATTATAGTTCTTGGCGTAGTGCATTTTTTAGAGAGCTTTTTCAAAATGCTATTGATGCTGGAGCGGATAATATAGATATTTCTTTTAAAGATAATGGTAAAATGAATTCTACTATTGTCAATTTTTCTGATGATGGCACTGGTTTTAATTCTGACGTTAGAGATAATGTTTTTTTCTGTCTTGGTGAAACTAATAAAGGTGGGATTAATGACGTAGGTGGATTTGGTAAAGCAAGAATTGTAGTTTGTTTTTCGCAAAATAATTATCAGATCATAAGTCAAGATTGGAGAGTAACTGGAGAAGGTGGAAGTTACGATATCCATGAACTTAAAGGTGAGCCTTATAAGGGTTGTTCTGTAACAGTTGATGTAGATGCTGAGTCTTATGATTTGGATCGAGCATTGTGTGATTACCTTAGAGCGTCTTATCTGACTTGTAAAGTAACAGTCAATGGCACCGAATGGAATGATTGGTGTTATAAGAGGAAGCTTACACAGAGACTTAGCTTTGGCGATGTCTATGTAAACAAGAGCGGTGGAACGCATCAAGGTTATGTCGTTGTTCGAGTCAAAGGCATTCCTATGTTTACGAGATATACTGGATGTAATGCTCAAGTAGTTGTAGAAATAGATGCTAATAGAAGTAGAGAAGTCTTGCTTAGTAATAGAGATATGCTTCATAGCAAGTATCAGACTGAGCTTGATGAATTCATTCGTAAGATCTCTATTGACACTAAGAGTGGTTTGAGGCAAAATAGGACGAAGTGGATTTGTTCTCCTGGTCAAGCTAAAGTAACGCGCAGAAAACCTTTGAAGCAATACAGTCCTATAGCACCGAATCCTATTACAAAGAAAGTAGCATTAAATCCTACTGCGGTAAATTTTATTAGAAATAGCAAAAACCCGGTTGAAGCTTGGAAGAATACAGTAACAGGACATATTATAACAAAAGAAGTTATCTATAATAAGATTGATGATCTCATTCCTTCTGCGATTATTTCGTTAGAATCAGAGAATCCTAAAGTACGCAAGGTATTTCCACGATATGATATGCGACAATGGTATGGTGCTGATGACGGTGGAAATAGAAAGAAGTTGTTGCGACAGTGGACTATGATTTGTGATATTGCGGTTGAAGAGTATCTTGAGTATGCCAAGGTAGATAGTATGGCTTGGCGACCTGGATTTATCTTCTCTGATGATTCTGCTGCTCAACATAATCAGACTCAAAATGGAGAAGATGTTTTTCTCTTGAATCCGGTTGACAATGATGGTAAGATACAGTTTGGATTGAGAAGTAAAGACAGTTGGACTAAAATGATTCTCCTTGCCTGTCACGAAGTGGCTCATCATTGTGAAAGTTATCATAATGAATCATTCGTTTCAGTTTCGGAACACCTATTTGAGAAGTTATTCTGCCGCAGAGAAGAGATTTTCAGAGCTTTAAAGAAGTCGCTCCAGAAGGGAAAGATGTTATGTTAATGGACTTAGATCAATTTTTAAATAGAATACGCAAAGGACTTGAGGTTAGAGAGTTCTCTAAAAACGCTATTGCTTTTCATATGGCTAGACTTACCGAGATCTATGAGAAGTCTCCTATTTTCGGAGAGTTAGAGATCGATGAGACTTATGATGACATTGAAGAGTTCGAGGATGGAGTCAAAGATATTCCTGCTAAAGTAGAGAATCCTGGTATTGATAATATTTCTTTTGAGATTCTTGATAGGACTCATGATGAACAGGTTGAGAGACGTATTCATCAGTTAGCGGAGCATTATCAAGGCGTACAGGAAGAGCGTGGAGAGGTCTGGTATCCTCCGGAAGAGGCAACTGCTGTCGATATTCTTAATGAGCGAGGTATGTTTGGTAGGACTCCGCTCATTCAAGCTGCTTATGATGACAACTTGAAAGAGGTCGAGAGGCTTCTCAAGTTGGGGGCCAATCCTGCTCTCAAGGATAGTTCTGGTAATGATGCTTTACAGATTGCCATTATCAATGGTTATGAGAAAGTGGCTGCTCGTCTTAAGAAAGAGTTTGTTAGATCACCGTTTGATCTCTCAGTTTAATTTCCCCGATTTTTAAACAAGTTATAATACAGATGAAAGGACTTAAATTATGTATACTTTTAAAATAGCTGGTCAATCGTTTGGTGTTCGTTTTCAGTACAGAGGCGTTGCTCTTGATAAGGGAGTCTGCGGATCTAACAGATTCGTTGAAGTAGAACGAGATACTCCTCATGATTCAATTCGTACTGTTTGTCAGATCCTCAAGTTGAATGATGAGGACAGGACTAGCGAGTTGTTCTGCGAGGGTGCAGTAACTTGTACTTTGGCTGACAATTTCTCGAAGGTTGAGGGTCGTCAACGATCTTTGACTAAGGCACTTGCTAATGGAGCACAAGGTTGGCATCCTGATCGTAATGCTCGTAGGGCTGTTTGGGCTGCTTATTGGAAGAATCATAAAGATTTGCGTCCTAAGAAAACGTGTAAATGTGCTGGTCCTGCGTTCGCATAAAAACCCGTTTTGGTGAAGCTTTTCCCGAAAAATAAAACAATCATAATAGAGATGAAAGGTATAACAGTATGTGTTTGATTGCAAATAAAGAAAATCCGTTAAAAGGTATGCATCCTATAGAATTTGACGAAAAAGGATATGTCACTTGTTTTAAGATTTATGACCTTCATGGACGAAGACTTGTACCTCCTTTTCAAGGTCCACCGTCAGTTGAAAGTGGTTGTATAGAATCTGATCGTGCAAGTAAAGAGTTACACGGCGGGAACGAGGATACAGATGATGGTAGTGTATGGATCATATTTCGTGGCATACATGTTTCTATAATAAGAGAAGAATCAGTTAGAGGATGTAAGGAATACCAAGTTATTGTTCCTGTTCGTTGTCATAAAGAAGATTTAGTTGCTTCAAGTATAAGGTATCCAGATGCAGTTTTTACGAAAATATTTCTTGAAAAAGAAGATTATGAAAAGGCAATAAGCAATGAGTAGAAAATATGTAAATGAGAAATGGTGCGTTCGTTGTGGCAAGAAGACTCCAACTCCTTACCTTCAAAAGAACATAGGTCTATTAAAGACCGAAGGTAAAACTGTTGTTGATGTAGGATGTGGCAACGGACGAAACACCATATTCATGCGAGACCAAGGCTTCAACGTAACTCCCCTCGACATGTGCAATGACTTCGGAGCCGACATGATCTTAGGGAAAGACAAGTTTCCTCTCGAAGACAATTCAGTAGACATCATTTTGTCAAACTATGTAATGATGTTTTTGGATGAAGATGAGAGAGATCAGGTTATTGCTGAGATGAAGCGAGTAGCTAAGTTTGGCTGTAAGATCATGTTAGAGCTATATGCTGCTAAAGATAGCTTCGCTGTTAACAAGGGAGAGTTGATAGCGATGCAGCGAGAGATCTTCGACAAGTTGGATTGTTTCAAGATCCGATATAGTCAAGGTAAGTTCATTGCTACGATGAATCCGAGTTCAACTGTAGCGTCATAGTTGCCTTGCGGGGCAATAACTTGGAGCTTCTTGGATTAACAATCCGTTTTATGTTGATTAGCTCCTCACGATGAGGTAGGTCAAGCCCATCGGACAATCACCGCTTCATAGAAGCTTTCACCCGATTTTTATAAAAGATGTAATAGGTCTGAAAGGTAGAAACAAAAATGGCAAAGAAAAAAGATAAAAACCCTTTGATGCATATTACTCCTAAGAATCTGATTAAAGAGAAGCAGAAATATCATCTTGGAGTTGATAATAGGATGTGCGCAGTATATTGTCATTTGATAGATTCTATGGCTGCTAGTTGGGGATGGGATCTTGATAAGGTTGAATGGACTCATGAGGATGGGAGAAGGTTTAGAGGTCTTGATCCTATAAAGAGTCGCATGGAGGTTTATAGGGATAAGATTGAACAGGGTTTGGAAGTTAAGCATGTAGTTGAAGACGCTGAAAACAGTCAAGTATTAGTTGTACTCGAATTGGTAAGAACTGAAGGTGATATAAAACGATATCAATGTATTCGTTATTTTGAGGAGGTTAATGATTTGGGTCATAGTTTTGATGCGAATCATGTTGATATTGATGCTGTCTTTGACTGGCTAAAAGATCCTCCTAAAACAGATGGAATGGAATGATGAACTTATTTAAAAGAAAATCTAAAACGTTTCCTCACCCTGCTACAACTATGTCTTTCAATAAATTGTATAAAGGACTTATGGAACGTGTAGAAAAGGGATTGATAAATGTACAAAGGTCAAACGACCTGGAAATATTTTCTTACTCAAAATCTTGTGTTTATGAAGGAATGTGGGATAAGTTTACTCTTATGGCACGTGGACTAATTCTTTGTCCTAAAGAAAAAAGAATAATTTCATTATGTTTCGAAAAATTCTTTAATTTCGGTGAAGTTTCAACCAAGCTTCCTGATCTCCCTTTTACTAATTCGATTAAAATGGACGGCAGTCTTGGTCTCGTTTATTTTTATCAAGGTAAATGGCAAGTAGCTACTAAAGGATCTTTTCAGTCAGAACAAGCTGTATGGGCTACTGATCATATAAGCAATTATAATCTATTATTCATGAATCCTAATATAACTTATTTGACAGAGATTATTGCTCCTTGGAATAAGATCGTTGTATCATATGATTTTGAAGGCTTAGTTTTGTTGAGTGGCTATCATCTTGGTTCTGGACTTGAACTAACTCGTAATGAGATAGAATCAGAAGGATATAAGATAGGATTTAAAGTTGTTGAAGAAGTAAGATATGACAGCTTAGATGAAATGATTGAAGTCGCGGAAACGTTAGATGTCAATAACGAAGGTTTTGTTGTTAGATTTTCTAATGGATATCGTATCAAAATTAAATGTGCAGAATATTGTAGAGTGCATCGTTTAATCTCGAACTGTACTCCTTTGGCGATCTGGGACATGATGCGTAATCTTGATGATATGGAAGTTATTAGAAAAGATCTTCCTAAAGAGCATCGAAAAGATTTTGATTTAATTAGATCGTTGCTCCAAAATACTTTTGATTCTCATATTATAGATATTGAAACTCTTTTTCATAAGACTAAGGATTGGTCTGATAAAGACGTAGGTCTTAAGTTGAAGTCTTTAGATGGCCATTCTAAGGTAGCTAAAAGCTTCTTGTTTGCTGTTAGAAAGAAGAACTTCTTAGAAGAGGTATATGAGGCTCCTAATACTGTAAAGCATGCTAGAAGGGCTTTATTCGAGAAGTTCAGACCTACTGGTAACGTTCTTGAAGGATTTACTCCTAGTTCTGTGATGAATAGATTTGACGAAGAGAGTTTGTGATTTCTTTTATGGTATAATATTGTTTGCCAAAGATTTATAAACAATATTTTTAGGAGAAATGTCATGGCAGAGTTGATTTATGTAGATGCTGATGGGAAGGAAACTCATCGAAAGATTAAAGGAAAGGGAAGACCTCCGAAGGGTTCTGTAAAGCAGGACAATGGAGATTTCATCGTACACCCCGTGGAAGATATAGAGCGTCAAGTCGTTAAGTACATTGACGTTAATGAAGGGGGTGATCTCCTCTCCACTGAAGACAAGGGTAGGGGTCGTCCTCGCCCTGGTTATACGAAGATGACAGATGGAGCGCATGTAGGAAATTGGGTCAAGGTAATATCTGATCCAGTGCCTGAGTTAGCGTAAAAGACGAAGGAAGCTGGACTAAGGGTACAAGAATTGCTATCTTGCCTTAGTGCTTCGCCGTTCCGAGGCAGGGATTGGGTTCGCTGAACCGATGCGGTCTCGGAGTAAACCATGGATTGACATGGAGCGGTATAAAGGTCCAGCTACGCTAATTAGGGGAGAGGCGTGCTACAGTGATTACTATTCCGGATATTGGTCCTGTAGTTAGATGGTCTCCGGCCACGCCTTTTCCCGATTTTATTCAAAGACGTAATACATGTGTCCAAACGACACGTTGGGCAATTGTCCAGCGTGTCATTTTTAATAGAAAAGGAAAATAACAATGCCTTGTAAAGTATGTCCAGAATGTAATGAAGGTGGAATGGGCGTTCGTACTCTTAAATGTAAGAAATGCGGTCACGTATTTATGAAAGGGAAAGCTGACACGCCTAAAAAGCCTATGAAGATTAAGTTCGAGGCTCCAGCGTATGACGAAGAAGAACAAGACGAGAAGGCTGAAGATTTTTCGCGCAAAAATAAAGCAACAAAAAAGTACACTCTCGATTTGGAAGATGAAGAGAAACTAACTGTTGATAAGTTGGCGAAGAACTGTAAGCCTTTCAATCATACTATAGACGATGATGGGAAGTTTACTATGTATGGTTCTGTTTACATTGTAGACAGAGGCATGGACAGTTGTACTCACAAGAGAAGTCCTATACTTCCTTGTCATGGAGTTTATGCTAAGATCGTAGCTGATCCTAAAGATGGAACATTGTCGGTTTGGGTTCTTGAAGACGATGGAGAGCCTGATCGAGTTTACTTGAACGCGGTAGCTTAAGGAGCTAAAGAGATGGAAACATTAGAAGTCAATGTACCCATGATAATTGAACTTTTTATGATCACAGATTTCGCTGAACGAAATAAAGATCTTCAAAAATTGAATAAAAGGTTGCGAGTAGTCAAATTAGATTCAAATAATTATGGAAAAAACGGATATAAGTTTGATGGATATTATCTCGGACTGGTATATTTGGCTGGAAAGAAACCTACTAAATATCAAATATCTGTATTGTTGAGAGAAGCTGGATTAGAAGAGGGTCTGGACGAAGAACACAATCTGTGCTGATAGCATATTTTCTTATAATTTTAAAGAAGGAATTCTCCTAGTTGTATGGTATAATAATACAGTTAGGAGAATAAATGAGAAAATTATCAGATCAACAAAAAATAGATATTGTTAGTGAATATCTGCGAGGTAAATCTTGTGGAGAAATTGCAAAAACGAGTCCGGTGAATCGTTCAAGTGTAAGATGTGTTTTATTGGCTCGGGGAGTTAAACTAAGAAAGCGCAAAAGAGAATTTGATCAAAAGTATTTTGATAATATAGATTCAGAAGACAAGGCGTATTGGCTGGGCTTTATAGTCGCTGATGGCAGTATATACTTAAAAACATATACTCTTAGTATACAACTTGGTGAAAAAAGTCGTGATCATTTAATAAAATTTGCAAAATGTGTTGGATATAAATATCATGATGATTACAATAAGAAGAAAAATGCCTTTAGAATTAGATTAAATTCAAAACATATGGCTAAGAGCCTAGGCGAGTTGGGAATTATAGAAAACAAAACTGACTTTATACAGGTTCCTGATCTTAGAAATGATTTACTAAAGCATTTTTTCAGAGGTTTTTTCGATGGTGATGGTTGTATCAAAAGTAAGAAAATTGAATGCAGGACAGATTGGACGATAGAGGCTTCTTCAAATTGCCGTGATTTTATTTATTGCGTAAAGGATTGGATTAATAAGCAGATCGGAGAAGAGTTCGGTTCTATTTACGAAGGAACAAGTAAAAAATATCAAACCATATATTACAAACTTATATTTAATGGTAATACAAAAAGCCTTTTAGTGGCAAGTTTGTTATATAATGATAATAAAATTTCTTTGGATCAAAAACAGTTACGTTTTGACAAAATGGTAGAATATAATAAAAACAGAATCCCTAATAAATGGGGAAAGTGAGGTGTGTTATCTACTTCTTCGGTGATATTCATGGAGATTTTAAGTGGTGGGAAAAAGTCAGGAATAAATGTGATCAATCTATATTGCTCGGGGATTGCGGTATAGGTTTTCCTTCCGAGTACATTGAGAGGGTCACTGGTGCTCCATATGACAGACATAAGATATACATCCCAGTAACCGATTGTCCAGTAACTAATTGTCCTCCATTTGATTTAAACCATAAGTTCATTTATGGTAATCATGATGACCCCGATCTCGCTATCCAGCATCCTAATTGTTTAGGTCGTTACGGTTATCTTGAAGAGTCTGACATTTTCTTCATCAGTGGTGGCTATTCAATAGATTGGTTGGATAGAACGGCTCACATTGACTGGTGGCCTAATGAGCAGATGGACGTTCAGTCTTTGAATGAGATGACGAAGTTGTTCATTAAAACAAAGCCTAGGATAGTTGTTAGTCATGAATGTCCTGACGTTGCTATTCATGCTTTGTTTGGTTGGTCTCCGAAGACTATTAACACCAGACAGAAGCATGCGTTGAATGATTGTTGGAAGATGCATAAGCCTGAGCATTGGATTTTTGGTCATTTTCATCATACGAAGGCGAAAGTCGTTGAGGGTACGAAGTTTAGGTGCGTTGGCATTAATCAGAGAATTGAGTTACCTGACGTTCACTGGTAATTTCCCGAATAAAAAACAAGAAGTAATAGAGACATGGAACAACTAATTGACATTTGCATACTGTTGGGAGTTTTTATCTTTGCCTTGAAATGGATGGGTCAAGCTTGCGAGTATTTCTCCAGAGCTTCGGAAGGCGTATCTTTCTTCGAGGCTGGATGTACTTTCCTTCTTATGACTATCCTTTGTTGCTCTTTCTTCCCTGTTAGACAGCACGTAGCTAATTCAACTGCTAATGCTGTAGCAAGAGAGAAGGCTGAAGAGCAAGGGATTACGATTAAGCCTGGGACTGGAAATGAGATAGGCGAACCTAGATTAATTGATAGTGTCATTACTTGTTTGATTATAGCGTTCTTTGCTTTTGGTATTCGTATTGTAGGGATGTTTGTTTCTGAGGGAATACCTATTTTCTATGGAATCATTATCTGGCCGATCATCCCATTCTTCTTGTATCATTTCATTTGTTGGGGTTGTCGATAATAATGTATGAACATCGAATACATTTGCTTTGGATCTCTTAATGGTTATGCTATAGCAGCCAAGAATTATATCTTAGCATTAAGAAACCATAACTTAAAAATACATACTCTTGACTCGCAGCACCGAATCGACGTAGCCGGAGACAATTTATCTCTCTTTAGGAAATTCGCAAAAAAAGAAGAGAACCCAGAAGCAATTCAAATCTATCATTGTATACCACCGATGCAGAGACGTAGAAGAAAGAATAAGACTACAATCGGGGTCGCAACCTTCGAAACATATGATCCTCCCAGACATTGGATAGAGATCCTCAACCAGAACGACGCTGTGATCGTCCCAAGTACCTTCTGCCAAGAGATCTTTAAAAATGCAGGCGTTACCCAGCCAATCTATTTAATCCCTCACTGTCTCGATTTGAGCAAGTATAACTCCAATATAACACCGAAAGAAACAAACAGTAAGTTTAGATTCCTTTTCATAGGTGCTTGGCGTAAGCGTAAAGGCTACGAAGAGCTATTAAAAGCGTGGTGTTCTGTGTTCTCGAACAATGAACACGTAGAGTTAGTCATCAAAACAGACAAACCTAATAAAGCTGAAAGGACCGTTAGCAAACTAACAAACAATATCTTAATAGAGCACCGAGTTATCAAAGAGAATGATATGCCAGGTTTCATTAAGTCGTTTGATTGTCTGGTCTTACCTACGAAGGGGGAAGGATTTGGTCTTCCGGCTCTTCAAGCTCAAGCACTGGGTGTTCCAGTTATCGTTACAGATTATTCAGGTTGTATCGATTTTGCTAACACCGATACTGCCTTTCTTTTGAAGCCGGAACGTATTGTTATTAAAGAGGATATGGATCGTATCCCTCAATTTATGAATAGGAGATGGGCAGAGATCTCTGTTGAGCAGCTTAGCGGGGTCATGTTATATGTATACGAGCACCCAGAAAAAGTCAAGGAAAAAGTTCGTAATGCAGAACAATTTGTTCGAGAGGGTTTTGGTTTGGATTTGGTAGGTGCTCAATTTTCCCGATTATTTTCGCAATTGAAATAGAGACGAAGAAGAATTTATTAAAAAGGATGAAGTAATGGCTATAGAAAGAAACGGGACTCCCACTGGTACGATGGTCGAGCGACATAAACTCGTTTGTGCTACTGGAGATACAAATCATAATAAGTATTGGACTGTAGATCTCTACGATTCTGGCGATGTTCATATTGACTTCGGAAGAATTGGCGTAACGTCATCTAAAGGCGTTCATAGAGGTGTAGGTAAGTCCTTTATGGAAAAGAAGCTTAAAGAAAAGAAGAAGGGAAAAACTAATAAAAAGACTGGGGACAGAGAACCTTATACCGAGATTGATGCTATTGATAGCGATATGGGTGCGAACGTTTCCGCTAATTCAACTAAAAATCTTGGCAAAGCAAATATCAAGTCTATTGCTAAAGATCAGATTAAGCATACCTCTCCTGAGACTGCTAAACTGATTGAGTTCCTTGCAGATGTTAACAGACATACAATTAGCGATGCAACTGGCGGCAAGATGACTTGGAATGTTTCTAAGGGATTGTTCCAAACTCCGCTTGGTATCGTTGCTCCTTCTTCTGTATCTGAGGCAAGAACTTTGTTAATCGATATTGCTGATGAAGTAGCGAAAAGAAGTTGGACTAAAAGGCAATTTAAACAGAACGTAGAAAGGTTTATGACTATCATTCCTCAGAATGTAGGGATGAGATGGACTTTTGAATCTGTCTTTCCTGACCTACAATCAGTACAAAAACAGAACGCTATTCTTGATGCTCTCGATGCATCTTATGTTTCTGCTACTGCTACGCCTGTTAAGGGAAAAGCAAAGACAGCTAAGGCTCCTAAAGTCTTTGAAACTAAGTTGAAGCTTATCGAAAATCCTAGAGTTACTAAGAGGATTAAAGATAAGTTTAGAGCAACGGCGAATAGAAATCATTACGATGCTAACCGAATGAAGTTGGTACAAGCTTGGTCTGTTGACATTGAGATGATGACCAAAAACTTTGTTGCTATTGGCAAGAAGCTTAACAATGTCAATGAGTATTGGCATGGGACTAATGCGACTAACGTACTTTCGATTCTTAAGGTCGGTTTGGTTATTCCGCCTGCAAGTTCTCCGCATTGTACTGGTAGAATGTGGGGCGATGGTCTTTACTTCGCTCCGAGTTCGACTAAAAGTTTGAACTATGCTACTGGTTTTTGGGGTCAGAAGGGAACGCAAAGAATCTTTATGTTCTTGGCTGACGTAGCGATGGGTAAAGAATTCGTTCCTGGAAATAATGGAGCATGGAATAAGAGTTATCCTGTTCGAGGTCATGATTCTGTACATGCTGTTGGCGGTAGAAGCGGCGTACAGAATGACGAATGCATTGTTTATAACACGAATCAAGCAAACTTGACTTACTTATGCGAGTTCAAGTATTAATTCCCGATTTTTAAATCAAATACAATAGAGATGAAAGGTAGAACCAATGGATGATGCCACAAGAGAAAAACTAGAAGAATTAGCAAAGAACATAAACAAGGTAAACAAGAAACCTTCGTCTGGAGGTTCAGCCGCTGATATTATCTTTGGCTTGATTTTAGGATTCGCTTTGGTCGTACCTGTCTATATGTTGACAGGGTTTATCCTCGCTGATCTTTGGTTATGGTTCGTTGTCCCGCTTGGAGTAGTCGCTATCGGCAAGGCTCACGCCTGTGGTCTGATGATGTTGATCTTCTTCATGACTAACGTTGGCAAAGAAAGGTATCAATCAGGCGACTGTCGATGGAGGTCTAACCTTCAGAATGATTGTCATGAACCTTAGTTTGGTATTAGGGGCATTGGCGGTTTGGGGTATTGGAGCTATCATGGCTTCATTAATGTAAAAAGGATATAAAAAAATGGAGATAAAAGACGTAAAAGATTCTATAAGTAAAGCTAAAAGGACTGTCATTGGATTCGCTGGGCTTGTTTCTCCTGATGAGATTCAAAGCGTTATGGTAGAGTTGGGTCTGATTGACCAGTTCTTCACCAGAAAACGTGAAGCTTTCCCAAAGCACTTTTCTATCTTAGTAGATAGTAGTTTCGTTAGGTTGCAAGAGAAAACACCGACTGATACTATCTATTGTTCTGACACCCAATACGATGTTATCGTAAAAGCTGTCATAGCGATGCAAGAGCGTGGAGAGAATTTCAATCGATTCACGTTGCCAGCGGAGATCCAAAAGCGTAACCCAGAAGTTACGAGTCCTGCTGTCTTAGCCTGTTTGCACTTTTGGCTCTCCTTGTCTAATCCTCTTCTTGGTAAAGATAAAGATCTGTTCAAGATTAGGGGAGACATTGATGAGTTCGAGAACGACAGCGGCGTAGCATGGAACGAATTGTCGGAAAACGACTTACACGTAACGGGAAGACGAAAATAATTCCGCTTCGGAGAAGCTTTCCCGAAAAATTAAACGAACACAATAGACTTGAAAGGTAGGTAATCCGAATGGCAGATGACACGACTGTAAATGTAAGCGGTGGTATTGGACTTGGTAGCGTATTGTTTATCGTATTCCTCGTCCTCAAACTTTGCGAGGTTATAACATGGAGTTGGTGGTGGGTCACAGCACCGCTTTGGATCCCGTTCGCTCTCGGTATCTCGATCTTCCTTGTTATTCTCGTCTTCGGTGGAATCTTTCTTTTCCTCGCAACGATATTTGGGGGGCGATGATGCGAAAAGGAATAATGCCATCGTTCCCGCGTGGGGATTTCCCGAAGTTCAGGGACTTCCCCTCATTGAATAAACCTTTTAGACCAAAGTTAGAAAGGCGTGGACCCATGAAAATAGGTTGTATTATAATGTTATTGATTTTATGTTTAGCAATATTTCTAGGCGGTCTCTGCACTGATTACGTTATTGACGTAGCGTTTGGTAAAGATCTTCCCTTTGTAGCTGACATGGCAATCGGAGCAATTGGTTGTGAGATTGTAATCCCTATAGCACTTGTTTGTGTTATCGTTGAGGCATGTGACGCTGAAACACCGTTTTTCAATAAGCCGCAACCAACGACTCAGCCCGCGAAGTAATTTTCCCGAAAAGAAAAACAATCATAATAGCACCGAAAGGTATAGAACAATGAAGATAGCAGTAATAACAGTAGTTTTAGATGATTCGTATGGAGTCGAAGAACAGAAACTCCTTCAAGCCAAGACTGATGCGGCATTGAGGAAAACTGTAGAGAGCGAACTTCCTAAACTTATCAAACAGTTCCATATCGATAGCGATTTCCTTGAAGAAGAGGATGATCAGTATATCGCAGATGTTGTTGAAGATCTCATGAATGATGAGGATGAAGTCTATGCTCCTTCGTCTTATAAAGGTTCTGGTTTCGTACAAGTGAGGTACTTCTAACATGACTCTCATTTACCTTTTACTATTCAGTCTATATGCTGGACTTCAAGCTGACAAAGCTTCTGACAATGCGGATGTTGGATGGGCAGTATGGTAGATCTGTTTAGTCATCACTTATAGCTCACAATCCATTGTAGAAGCTATCAGAGAAAACAAGTCACCTGATTCACCCGATTAATTTTGCAAACATAATAGAGTTGAAAGGATAATAGTTATGCCAGACTTCAAAGAAATAGACTACGCAGAAGCAAAGCACCTAAGTAACGCTCTCTATCTGATGGAAAGCAAAATTGATGGTACTTGCATGAAATGGATTAACGCAACCGGAGAACTTATCAGCGAAAGAGGTTGCGTTCGTAATGATCGTTTCCCTCACATCGTCAAAGACCTACAGTTGCTTGGTCGAGACGTACAGGGCGAGGTTGCTATCCCGTTCGGTAACGTTCTTGATCTCAACAGAGATACTTGGAAGAAAGCCAATTTCTATGCGTTTGATGCATTAGATGTTGACGATGACCCCGAAGCAAAACGTAAAGAACTGAAACGTATGTTAAGAGCCAATAAAGGCTTGACGCATCTCAAAATTCCGTTCAAATGGGATAACTTTGACAAGGCTTGGGGTTGGGTCAAAAGACATGGCGTTGAAGGTCTCGTATTCAAATCTCTCCTTGGCGGTAAAGATTACAAGCTCAAGGATTGGAAAGAGGCTAAGTTACAAGTCGTTGGTCATGTAGCTGGCAAGCAAAAAGGATCGTTCCAGATCAAAAATGTAAACGGTTCTGTCAGCGGTATCTCTGCGACTTCGGTTGGTTATGTTCAGAAATATAATCAGTTAATCGCTGCTGGCAAAGAGGTTTGGATCGAGTTACAGTACTTGTTCTTAACTTGCGATGGCAAGCCGTTCCAGCCGCGTATTCGTCTGCTTGACGAGAAGAAAGAGATTCTTTGGAAACAGGCTGGCTAATTTCCCGAAAAATAAAACAAAGACAATAGAGTTGAACTTAAACTAACCTTGAAAGGGTAACAGAAATGGATCAGATTACAGAAGATGCCGTACAACGAATAGTTGAAGCACTGATTGAGGACCAAGCGATGTTCTCTCTGCATGATGTAACGACTTTGGCCCGCAAAGATAATCTCACCGTCAAGCATTACGGTCATGGTGGCGTAAGGGATTTCGTCAACGGTCTGTTGCAATCACCCATGTTCGCAGACTATAACGCTACTTCAAATGGACAGTTCAATATCTTCCATCATTACGAAGATGACGTTTACGATTATGACCAGAACGAACATCGCGCTGCTTCGCCTGCTGCTGCACCGAATAGCACCGTTCCGATTACGACTGGTACTGTTTCGCTCTCGACTCTGAAACCGGCGTTTGTTGCACCGACTACGCCTGTCGATGACGGTAAGATCGCTCCTGACCAGCGTGGTAGGCTTTGCGTAAGAGCGGCTATGCTTCGTAAGCTCGGCGTTAAGCCTGGCGATGAAGTTTGCATAGACATTGAACCTGCCGATGAAGAACGAGCTTTAATAACTGTCGATGGTATTCACCCAGGCGTTCCTATCTGTTTGAAAGTTGATAAAGACAATTGTCTTCGTATCAGTAGAGGAACTCTTGGCGAGATATTTGAAACTTTACCGTCCAGTTTCAAAGTTGAATTTGTAACTGATGCAATAGGCGGGAATTGCATCGTTCTTGAGTAATCGTCGCCGCCGAGGAGTGAGGGAAGAAGACGGGTGAGAGGGATCACCCGTTTTCTTTTTCATTTATAATAGCACCGAAAGGATTAAGTTATGGGAAGTAGTATTGTAAAAGAATTATATGATGCTGGAAAGTTACCAGGACTACCTAAATTTGTACCTACAAATATGTGTTACGAAGTAGTAAGTGGCAGTGTTTGTTATGGTGTAGCTGGCAAACTCTCTGACTGGGATGTAGTTGGTTTCTGTATCCCCAGTAAAGCTGAACTTTTCCCTCATACTGTCGGTTCTATAGTTGGGTTTGGTCAGCCACCGAATAGGTTTAAAACATGGCAAAAACATCATATTGATTACAAAGGAAAAGAATATGATATTACTATTTATAATATCGTAGATTTTTTTAATCTTTGTATGAACTGCAACCCCAACATGCTTGATTATTTGCATGTCCCTGATAACTGTGTTTTACATTCCACAGTTATTGGTGGTCTTGTCAGACAAAGCAGACACTTATTTTTGAGCAAACTATGTTGGATTAAATTTAAGTCTTATTCATATAGTCAATTAAAAAAAATGAGAACGAAAAAAGCAGAGGGGAAAAGAGTAAAACTTATCGAGAATCACGGATATGACACAAAATTCGCTTACAATGTGGTTAGACTTCTGGGCGAATGTCAACAGTTGTTAACTACTGGAGATATGGATTTACAACAAGATAAAGAACGTCTTAAAGCTATTCGTAATGGTGAATGGACTATGGAGCAAATTGGAGAGTTCTTTACTGCCCAAGAAAAAGTTCTTGAAGAGCTTTATAATAGTTCTACTCTTCCCTATTCTCCGCGAGAGGAAGAGATTAAAGCACTGTTAGTTAAATGTTTACAGATGCATTATGGCGATCTGTCTTCAGCAGAATTGATCGTCCCTGGCAAGGCTGAAGCTGCGTTGCGACAGATACAAGACATCATTGCTAACGTCACTTTGTAACTTTTCCCGATTTTAAAAACAAACATAATAGCACCGAAAGGACGAATAAAAAATGACACGTTTAATTTATGTAAAAGGTGATGATATTAATGAGTTCATACGTGCAGCAGATCGGCGTCTTGTTGAGTATGAGTATGTTATATTACGTATAGAACCAGGAGACGCTACACGTTATGATCTTATAATCACAGCACTTCCTAACGATTTTCTTATTAGTCTTGTGAATCTTAATAGATATACTGTTTTAGTAGGAAGAATGGTGGATTACGTAGAACCAGGTTGGTTGGACTGGCCAAAGGAAATAAATGTTTGTACAGATGGACTAGTATGCGAAGTATATAATAGTATTCGTGCAGGTAAGGCTTTAGGTAAGTTTTTTGATTGGGAAGTGGGACATTACATGGGCTAGTCACAATTCACCCGATTAATTTTGCAGATATAATAGAGTCGAAAGGGTAATAAAAATGGCTAAACCAAACGGCGTTATCGTGTATGAAGGTCCGAGTGAGCTTGACGGAGAACCGATTGTGGTTATCGTCACAGGACTCAAGCGTACTGCAAACAGAAAAACAGGGTCTATGCTGTCGTCTTGGATACTTCTACAAAACACGCCCCCATGCGATGCTGCAAAGCAAGGTGCAGATGTATCTATCTGCGGCGACTGCAAGCACAGGGAATGGGGAACTTGTTATGTCAATCTCGGGCATAGTCCCTACAATGTCTACAAAGCCTACAAGCGTGGCTCATATCCGATAGCGGATATTAATGTTATCCGTAGTATTGCGGATCGAACATTGCGAGTTGGTTCATATGGCGACCCTGCGGCAGTACCAGAACCCGTATTGAGACACCTTGTTAGGGCGGTAAAAGGCGTTACTGGCTATACTCACCAATGGCGAAAATCGACAAAACACCTTGCGAATTACTGTATGGCTTCTGTAGACTCTATTGCTGAAGCAAAGAGAGCTAAAGCACTGGGTTTCCGTACTTTCCGTATCATTTTGGAAGGTGAAGAGTTGTTAGATGACGAATATTATTGTCCGGCTCTTGACGGTAAAGCTACATGCGATAACTGTTTAAGTTGTAATGGTTATGCTAATGGTGGCGATAGGAAAAACCCTGTTATCGTATTGCACGGTTCTAGCTATAAGGTACGTAGGTATAAGCGTATCATGGAGTTACGTAATCAAAAGAAGGGTTTTAAGCACCTTTTGCCCCAGCGTTCGGTTTAAATTTTCCCGAAAAAGAAACTAATCATAATATACTTGAAAGGTATGACAAAATGAGAAGTTATAACAAAGATAGCGAATATGATGTTCAAGATATGGAAAGACTCAATGTAGAACCGTGGATGTTGGGTCTCTTGGAGTTAAACCCAGGATATGTATATTGGGGTCCATACGAAGATTATATGTTCAAGAGAGGTAGAGATGAAGGTCCAGATGGTCTTGGCAGAACCCACGATCATGGTTGGGAAGCTAGGATGCTATATAAAAACTGGTCCGAATTCGATTTGACACTAGACGAACTCAATGAATGCGTAAACTTCTACTTCGAGATTGGTCGTGATAGCAAAGATTGTCCCGTTTGTGGCGGTATAGGATACAGTCCCGATGCTCAATGGGTATCAGAATCGTTCTATACTCATTCAAGTCCATTCAAGCAACAGACTCAAGAAGAACGCAATGCTGAAACTTTGATGGCTTCATTCGGCGGTAGTTACGGTCCTCAATGCGTTCATGCTAAAGGTCCGTATCCGACTGTTGAAACAATGAATCGTTATGGTAAAGAGTTTCAGAAGTTCTGCGAACAAATGCGTTTAGGCGAAGGTTGGGGCAAACTTCCGTTGACTGAAGATGAGATCAAAGCACTCACAGATGCTGGCAGACAGTATCCGCCTGGTCGAATTGGTCACGATGGTATCAATAGAGGCATATTGATAAGAGCAAGATGTGAACGATTTGGCATTGAGACATCTTGTTCAGAATGCGAAGGTCATGGTCATGTCTTTACAGAAGATAAAGCTCATATGTCTTTGGTCCTTTGGATACTTCATCCTCGTAAAGGTGCGTCAAGAGGCGTACATGTCAAGAGAATCGAGAAGGATAATCTTCCTGCGATAATGAAGTTCCTTGATGATGCTGCTAAACAGAATGCAGAACGATTTTCCCGATTAGTGAAACAATTCGCAATAGAGACGAAAGGATAAAACCATGTACAGCCAATTTGTTCTAGTAGAGTTCAAGAATAGCTGTCCTTACGTAGACCTGTTTATGAGTAATGACGAAATTACGATTGAAACAGTAGCTGCGTATCTGATAGAAACAGAAGATTTTAACGAAGAGAAAGATGCTATTACCTTCGTTGACACACCCGATGTAATATTGCTTGGAGTAGAATAATGGATTTGTTAAAAGCTATAGGCGAAGCACTTGTTTACTTACTTCTGGTCTGCGTTATCGGAGCAATATTCATGGCACTGACGTATTGTGTTATGATTCCGGTACTTGGAATGATTGCTTGGATTATCATATGTTTCATGCTTGTAGTTGCGAAATTTTACTTTAAATGGGAATAACAAATGGTTAGAAAAGAAATACCAATGGATACAGGCAATGTATTAGACCTGTTTAGAGATCGTATCGCTGCTATGACAGCAGATGATATAGTATTCCTTTTTAACACTCATTTCGCTAATACTGGCGAAACACTTATTTTCCAAGATTACGAAAACTTTGTATTGGAGACGAAAAAATGAGTAATGCATGGGAAGTAACAAATTTCGATATAGAACATGTTTTATCAGAACACGGTAAGACACAAGAAGAAATCGATGCTATGCTAACTGGAGTCGTTATTGATGCGATGGATTATACCAGAGTAGAAAAAGCTATACTCTACTATACGGATATGGACGATCAAATCCAATGTAGTCATAGCGAAATCGAAGATATTTTTATGGAAGCAAAAGTCCTTGATGGTTCTAAATTGTTTCATTGCCCAAGGTAATCATGTTATGTTTACTTTTAGCGTTTTTATTATTTGGCTTTTTTAAAGATCGCCGCAGTCTCTAGGTACCAGAGGCTTGGGAAGTGCGTAGGATAGGTGGGAGATGTAACGCCATCGACCTTGAAATACCACCCTCTTCCATGCGACTTTTAATATAAACCTTGCTATTTGGTAGGGTTATCAATTCTCAGATTAACTGATCGTTTGTTTCCCGATTTATAAATCGTTTGTAATAGAGTTGATGAAACAAACGATTTATTAACCTAGTTGAAAGGATGAAACAATGGCTCATAACGTAACAGAACGAGCGAACGGCGAAATGGAAGCGGCTTTTCATCGTCATCCCCCATGGTGGGATCAAGGCTTCAAATGCCTAGATGTCGCCATGAACGGCGAACAGATGCAAAAAGAGGCTAAAATCGATTGGTTGGTAGAACAGCATGATTTGTGGATTCACCGTCCAGTTGAGAATCCCGATGGAACCATCACAGTTGTTCACCAGCAAGTTCCCGGAATGGCGAACATTCGAGCCGATAACTTTTTCCATCTCGGAAACGTTTCCTCGAAGTACAAAGTTGTACAAAACTTTGAAGCGTTTGACTTCGTAGATGCTCTTCACCAAGATGGAATCATCAAATACGAATCGGCTGGAAGTCTCAAGGGCGGTAAGTTTGTATGGCTGCTTGCCAAAATGCCTCAAGAGTTTGAAATCGTAGCTGGCGACAAGCTTGAACAGTACATTCTGTTTACGACTGCTCATGATGGTTCGAGAGCGGTACGAGTTATGCCCACATCGGTTAGAGTAGTTTGCTGGAATACTCTTTCGCTTGCAACTGCAAACGAATCAAAGGGTTTGAGCATTCGTCATAAGGGTAACATCTTTGACAAGTTAGCTGATGCGAAAAAATGCATCATGACTTCCAACGATAAGTTTAATCAGTTCCACGATGATGCTCAAAAACTCGCATCTGTCCAGTTTGATATTGAACAGTTAAGAGGCATGACTGAGCTTCTTATCCCGAGAGAAAAGGGAAAGAACGATACTCGAAGAGCGAAAGCGAGAGCATCGATTTTGTCTAACTTTACTGATGATCCGCAAAATATTGATGGAGTTCGCGGAACTGCATGGGCAGCATTCAACGCCATTACGCAGCACGTTGACCATAACAGCGGCTACAAAGGCAAGAATACTGAGGCGAAAGCTGAAGCAAGAATGGATAGCGTATTGTTCGGAGCAAACGCAAGACTCAAGACTAACGCTTTGAAAGCTGTCATGCAAGTAGCCGAAGCGATGTCAGCATAAGATCTGGTAGGCAAGGGACTTGAGGGAGTCCCTTGCTCCAGTGGTGGTTTCCCCGATTAATAAACAGTTTGTAATACAGTTGAAAGGTAGAAGACAATGGAAGATTTGATTAAGGCTTTACAGATATTTTTGAAATATGGAAATGCTCGCTGTCCTATATGTTGCGTTCATGACATATTGCTGATCGATCCGTCGATTAGATTTGAGGACGTATCAGAAGAAGACAGGAAAGAGCTAGATGAGCTTGATTTCTTTTTTAGCTCAGAATTTGATTGTTTCGGTTCTTTTAGATTTGGGAGCGCATAATGACAGAGATCAAATACATAGTTGGCGACATGTTTCCGTTGATAGCGGAGAGTGAGAGTCGCATAATCGTACCTCACGTATGCAATGACATTGGAGTTATTTAATTTTCTTAAAGGATAATAATTATTCCTCACGTATGTAATGATATTGGAACTTATTACTTGGAGGAAAAATGAAAAAGCCTAAAACAGATATAACTGGACAAACATTTGGTCATCTATACGTAACTGGAATGGAGTACGGTGGAACGAAAAAAGGATTTTTGGCAGTTTGTAAATGTCTTAAATGCGGAAACGAAAACGTAAAAAAAGTACCATGGGATGTTAAAAGCGGTCATGTTAAATCTTGTGGATGTATAGCAAAATACAAGACCAAAGATATAATTGGTCAAAAATTTGGTTATTTAAAAGTTACGAATGTTGTTCGAGAATACAAAGATAAAAAGTATTGCTACTTTGCAATATGTGATTGTAGTTGTGGTAAGATAGGGTTTAAGACGCTTAAAACTAGTTTGACTCGTGGAGCTACAACTTCATGTGGATGTCGTAGAGATCAATACGAAAAGATAACTGGTAAGAATAGTAAGCGGTTTACTGGACATGAAGAGATTAGAGGTAAGACATGGAGCACTCTTAAACGAAGATCTAAGAGACGAGGACATGCTTTTAATCTTACCATCGAAGATGCATGGAAGCTTTACGAAAAACAAGATAGAAAATGTGCTCTTACTGGATTAGATATAAAGTTCGGTAAATGGGATGAAGAAACAACAGCTTCTATTGACAGATTAGATATCAGTAAAGGCTATGAAATAGGAAATATACAATGGGTTCATAAGCACGTAAATATAATGCGTAATGTTTATACCATTGATTATTTTATTCATTTTTGTCATTTAGTAGCGGAGAAACATGATGATACAGTATAAAGTTGGAAATCTATTTGAATTATTACCAGAAAACGATTCTGTTAAAATGATATGTCACATAGTGAATAGTGTCGGCGGTTGGGGGGCTGGCTTTGTAATCCCACTTGCCAAGGCATATCCACTATCTGAGGAGCAATATCGCAAATGGCACAAAAAAGGTAAAATAGATTCGTATGGATATAGTATACCTTTTGAGTTAGGTAAAGTACAATTTGTTAATCATAATCAGAATATCGTTATCGCTAATATGGTTGGACAAGAAGGCACTGGAATGGGGATAAATGGGCGTCCACCGATTAGATATTCGGCGTTGGCTCAATGTATGCAAGATGTTGCACGAGTTGCAAAAATCCGTAATGCGGAAATTTTCGCACCAGCCTTCGGAAGCGGGCTTGCTGGCGGAAACTGGTCGTTCATTGAAGAGCTTATTAATGAGCTTTGGTGCGATAGGGATATCCCTGTTACTATCTACAGTCTCGAACCGATTCAGACAAGTATCGAAACAGTTAAGATTACATTAAAATGTCCTCATTGCTGTCATACTGTAGAACAAGATATGGAAGTTGGTTGTGAAATTAGACCTTTTTACTGTCCAAACTGTCTATTTTTCTTTGATGAAGGTTGACACGGAGTAATTCACCCGATTAAATAATCATTTGTAATAGAGTTGAAAGGTTTAAAATGAATAAAGAACAATTAGGACAGTACTACGAGGCTCTACATTACGCTCTCGACAGAGAGATGGTTGATAGACCGCCTGTGTCATTTAAAGCTCTTAAAAAGGCTTGTAGCCAGCTTGAGAAGCGTCTGGAGCGTTGTCCTAATGGCAATGAGCTAATCTCTGAAGCTAGAGACAGCATAATTATACAAGTTTGTTAATTTTCCCGAAAAAGAAAACAATCATAATATACTTGAAAGGTATAAGAAATGGTTATTAAAGTTGGAAATAGAGAAATTATGGTAGAGCGTTGTTCTACCGATCAAAAGCTGACTACGCTAAAGATTAGTAGAATTGGAACTAACAACAAAGTCATTAGTCTTGAAATAGTTAATATGGACAAGGCTGAGACTGTTGCTCTGCTTGCCGCTTTGAAAGTAGAAGCACCGAAAGAGTAAAACAATTAACCAATAGCACTGAAAGGTAAATAATATGAAACTTTTTGTCCCGATTCTTATTGTAGCGTTTTTTTCTCTTTTGACTTTTAATTTAGTCAACTATTGTTTAGATCAGGAGATAGACGCTGTATGGTATGAGATTCTTGAGTGTGATGTTAAACAAAATCCTGAAATAAAAAAGTTTGTTCAATCAAAATACAATGATGACAAGAAATTGTCAGAACGCGATTATATGGCAATCCAAAAAAAGTTAGAAGAAATTGAAGTGAAGAAAAACAAAGTTTTCTTGCAAGTAGATCCGCGAAGTAAGAAATTTTCATTAACTTCAGAAGGTTGGATTGAAATAAAGGAATAAATCATGTTTGGATTTGGAAAATGCAAGCACAAAAATGTAAGTACTGTACAATCTGATGGTTATCAGTACTGCCTTAAATGTAATAAGGCTATATATGCTTCGCCTATCAGACCTGAGAAGAAGTGCGATCATGAGCATGTAACTGCGATTCAGCCTGATGGATATCAGTATTGCGAAGTTTGTGGACTTGCTATCCCTGTTGCTCCCAAAAAGAACTGTGATCATAAATGGATAAAAGAACATTCAATCGAACAATCATATTTCGGTAACACTAATCAAATAATATTTATTTATTGTTGTACTGAATGTGGGGTCAGGGAAAGATTATCTACAAGTGATGCGAAATGGGGTTTCCCCGATTAACAAATCATTTGTAATAGAGTTGAAAGGTAGATAACAATGAAACTAACAAAAGGTATTATAACTCGTGATGAAGCACTGAAAATCTCTGCTGACTATGTAGCATGGGTGGAGGGAGATTACAGCAAGTCGCTGTTCGATATTTTTAACGGAATAAAGCGTGGACAGAAAGCCATTACGCTTATTGATGGACAGTTTATCGAAGTTAAGATAACATCAGTCAATCATAATGACATACGTGCTATTGACGGTCCTATTATCCGCGTAGGTAATGGCGAGTATACATGGCGAGTTGATGGCGACAAATGGGCTTTCCCGATCTAAGGAAATAATATCGTTAAAACAAGGGTTGACGACCTTGGCAAAGGCAGGATAAGGCAGTCATTAAAGCAAACCCCTGCTATTATTTCCCGATTAACAAACCGTTTCGTAATAGGGATGAAAGGTAGAACGGAATGAAAAATTATGAAGTTATTTTAGAGGGGTTTGACGGAAGCACTAGCGATACAGATCATTTTGTAAAATGGTTACGAGCACCTAGCATGAAAGCTGTTAAGTTGTTTTTGGGAGACTTTCCACTTTATAGTGAACCGAGTTTACATTCTATACAGACTAAACTTGGACATGAGGATGGTATTGATGTCATTCTTAATGCTGAAGGGAAAGTTGTTTCATGGGATTTCAAGCTTATCGATAATGAGAATATCCCTGCTGATAGATTGGGATGGACTATGTTAATTAAGACAAAACGTTAAATCCATTGTCCTTCGGGACATGAGGGTTCGACTCCCTCCTCCGGTATTTCCCGATTAACAAATCATTTGTAATAGAGTTGAAAGGGTAGAAAACAATGGCTAAAATTGATTATGTTTGCACTAAATGCGGTGAGCCTGTTTTGAAAGATGCATGGGCTTCTTGGGACACCGAAACGCAGCAATGGGTCTTGGAAACAGTCTTTGACCAAGCGTTCTGCTCGAATTGTGATGGAGAAACAAAAGCAGAGACGAAAGGGATAGAGTGATGGAAATACTGATTGTCATCTTAGTTATCATAATCATAGCACTGGTAGCACTTTGTCTCAAGCTCAGTAAAGAGAGAAAGCCAGCACCGAAAGAGCAAATAGTAATAGAAGTCTGCAAGAGTGTTCATAGTCGTCCTGCTGATGATCCTCGTTATCATGCTCAGATCAAAGATTATCCAGAGATTTGTGGTAATGGGAGTACATTCTATGCAGCTATCGGAGCTTTAGTTAATCATTATTATGAAGAGACAGGGATTGATATAAAATATCTCGATGACATTTCCCGATAAATAAATCAAATGCAATAGGATTGGAAAGAACAATGGCAAGAGGAAGAAAAGATCCAAGCATAACGCAGAGTAATGACGGATCATGTACGGACTCTAAACGCCGACAAAATAAACGCACCAAAACAAAAAGC
>Ga0233414_10000123_pt1 | contig 33946 bp, 31 predicted proteins | sample Na_anoxic_10_MG_FD_189020 | JGI IMG/M metagenome (GOLD analysis project Ga0233414, IMG submission 189020) | Seawater microbial communities from Saanich Inlet, British Columbia, Canada - Na_anoxic_10_MG | ecosystem: Environmental > Aquatic > Marine > Inlet | place: Canada: British Columbia... | reverse complement strand
AAGGAAGACTTACGCTTCTGGTCAGCCTGGATCAAGTCATCTAAACTAAACCGATGAGAAGGTGAGCCAGGCAGCACACCATTGTTTTTCCAAATGCTATGCATTCGGTCAAACTTATCATCGAATTCGCGTTTCTTTGGTTGTTCGTCAGTAAAACGCTTGAGCGCTTTAATAGCCTGACTATCCAACCCTTCTTCTTCTAGCTTTTCAGCTAAAGCACCGTCTACGGCGTTGGTGATACCATTCTCAGTATCTTCAACAAGGCGAAGAATCGTATTCTTTTGCCCCTCATCGAAGTTCTGCTCAATAGCATCTTCGTCAACGCCAATTAACCTATCTTGACTCATTTTTTCTCCTTAAAGATCCACTTTGATTACAAGAGCATAGAAATTATCAGCGCTATCAATTGTAGCATGCTCAAACATTGCAGGAATTCCCTGAGTACCAGAACCACTCAAACCTAAACCAGGCACAGTCTGCACCTTCTTAAGGGTGTTAAACTGATGATCTGTATTCTGACTACTTATAGTTCCACCAGCAGCGAGTAATGTGCTTACTTTGGTATTGTCAGCACCAGCGATACTACCAACAACGTACTTGTCAATACACCGACCAACGACATAGCTAGCAGTAGCTACAGCACCATCGTAGGCGATTAGCCGGCCTGGTGAAGCTACACCCGTGTTGGGGGATAGAGGAGTCCAGTTCTCTCCAAGAGCGTTAGCTCCGCCCACCCTGACAAGGTCCCCTGGCTCAATGGCATGTTCTCCAGCAGTCATTGCAGGAATAACAACAGAGTAATTACCCATTAATACAGAAGGCATCAAATCACGACTGTAATTCGTGTACTTAGTCTTGAGCGCGTTAGAATAAACCGGAGCGGTTAAAACGCCTAAAGGTCTAACAGGTCCTACAACTTCCGTGCTCGCACCCTCGGTAGCTGCGACAATATTGGCACCATTAGCATCTATGTCTGGAGTGCCAAAATCACTATCATGTGTTCCGTATGTTACCTTGTATGTGCCATAAAAGGCAGGAACAACAGCCCTAGCAGCTTCTTCTGCATCCGAGAATGAATCGGTTGCGCTAAGACCATTAGTCTCATTTAACCTACCAACGAATGTTCCAGGAAGCAGGACGATGGGGTCATCATCATGCAACTTGTCTAACATCGCGACAGGGAGAAAGTTCGCAGCCCTGAGGCCTTGAATCGAAGGACGTACACCTTCGTAAAGTTCTTGGTATGGGTGATGAATTTTCCCATAGCCTCTTCCAGTTCGAATAGCCATTTAATTACCTCTTCTAAATTTGATCCATTGGATCAATGTCTGTTTTCTTGATAGTCGATACATTTTCCTCTTTCACAGATTTGGCCACAGGAGGTTTCTCCTCAACCCTATCTTTTATGAAAGATGGTAATCCATTAGACTTGAAACTACTTGCTAGCTCAGGCACTAGATCCTCAATGCTATCTCTAAGGCTTTCAACACTTCTCGCTGCAACATGAGTCACTGCCTCTCCGAAGCTTTGGTGATCGGCTACCGATTTCACCTGCGGCTTATGGAGTTGCATTTGCATAGTGACCAGTTGAGAGGCGAGCTGCTTTTTGAATTCCTCAGTAATGGCAGCATTCTCATCCATTAAGCAATTGTACTCACTTATCTTAGTGTCGTACAACTGCTTTGCCTTCGCTAGTTCTGCTTCAAGTTCTGCAGTTCTAGACTGACTATCTTCTAAAGCCTTTTCCAAGACAACAACTGTCCTATCTAGAGGCTTATCCGTATCATCCGTATTTTTCGCAACATCGGTATCTTTAATCTCGTTCTCTTTCTTGGTACTCATGATATTTTGAGCATCCTTCCCACCTTCAGGATCATTTAATTCTCCTGATTGTTTATCGGTATTGATTTTTGAATTACTTGTTAATGAACTGCCGGCCAGCTCCTTAATTACTTCATGTTTTAGCATATTTTTAATGCTGGCAGCCATCTCCTCTATATTGTAGTTGGCGTTTGTGTCGCCTAGACCAAGAGACTTAGGCCAATCTAATTTTTTGCTGCGTGACCCATCTTTATCCATATCGAATCCTTCAGGAACAGCAACCCTTACAGCACGCTTTGCGTTATCTTGCCCATAAGGAATTTCATCTTTATCGTCTGGAGATCTAATCAATTCTGTCACCCTGCCTTCTGAGTCCGCTAGCACTATTGAGCAGACTCCACCAAGAGTATCTGCGGTAACAACTTCTACTGTTTGTTCTTTTGATTCTGGAACTATAGCGCTATCAAAATCTGCGCTTAATATTCCTGCGAGTTCATTGGCGGGGTGGTTCACAAATGAGCATTCCATATATTTCATCTTACCTGTAACAAGATAAGCTCTATATTTTACTCCTTCTAGGTCGTAGACTCTTCCTGGCCTGTGATTACAGACTTCTTCTTCGTCAGTATCACTTAGCCAATCATGGCCACATATGGAGCAATATGCCTTGTTGCTGCTTTGTCCAGTAGAAACAGTTTTATATCGTCCGTCTAGTATCTTTTGTTGTGCATCTTTATCAGAAACAGTTCCACTTATAACGATATATCCAGATCCCGGATTTGTACCATGATCTGGATTCTTCCAATCGTTCTTAAATCGATCATCTTCCCATAGCTGTACAAATTTTTGCGAATCTATTCTACCTATCGGTTCAGATTTAGAATCGTGATGCTTCAGGAATGGTTTGTCATAACCAGCTGTGCCTCCATTGTCTTTGGAGACCCAAGAAGATGCACCTGCTTTTACTCCACTACCAGGATAAACACGATTATTGAGTAAGTAGCCGGAGTGAGTTGCTTTAATAGTTACCCTGAAGCTAGGGGCATTAATAGAAGAATATAAATCTTCTAAAATATTGTTAGCGTCAGTATATATATCGGATCTTTCTGGCATACCAAAGAGATCGGTAAATCGAACTTCTCTGTTCATTACTCATCTCCCTTGTTGATATTTATATCTTCATCTATCACACATGTGGTATTTAACCGTATATGTGGACCAGAAACATCTCTTTTGCTTACCGAAGCAATCGGCATAACCACTTCTTTCTCTAGATCAAGTGTTCCATCTTCGCTAATGCTATTATACATAATTCTGATATTCTTCCTACCAGCCTTCTGTAACGTAGTCATGTATCCGTACTTATAAGCAAAGTCCGCGGTTTGGACTGTCATCATATCTAACTCAACTTTTAATGCGTCAAAGATGCTAGACGCCTTAGCCGGGTCTAAGTCAAGTTTTACTTCATTATCTAAATCTATCTTCAACATTATCATAGCCTTACGATTGAGCTTTATCAACGGTATACGTATGTGCTTAGACAAAAATAGGCTGATATCGTCCTTAGATACTAGCTTATTGGTATGTATATCTTTGCGTGCTTCCTTTGCTCCGCTCTCTATTTCAGGCAATAAGTACTTTTTTGCATCAGACATCATTGCATCTGTTTTTAATATTAATATTTTCTTTATATCATTAGACCTAGTGGCCTTATTGTACTTGCCGTTTCTAGCGCTAAGGCCACAGATATCCTCGCACATTTCTGACCATGAGTAAGAGAACTGATTGAATAGCTCTTTCATCATCAGACTATTCTGAGCAACTGATTTTTTAGTAGTGGCAGTACCATGCTGGTTAGTCGGGCGAGCTTTATTGGTGACGGTGTTGGCGGATCCTTGTGAACTGCCTGGGCCCTGTTCGTTCATTGCACCAATCTCGGCTAATGGCTTAGTATATAGCTCGTGGAAAGTATTCTTTCTATCTCCATCAGCATACGGTTCTCGATTGAGATAGTCCGTTCTTAGCTCATCCTCTGTTATAGCATTCTGCATAAATAGCTGAATACCATGGTTCTGATGAGCTCTAGCCTCTTCTCTATCTATGTCTGGGAATCTCAGAGAGACCCGTACATCGCTGACTAGGTTAAATCCACCCTCTAATAGTATGATATCAACTATCTTGGCGGTGAACATTTCAGAAAATACATTCTGTATTTCTGAACATGCATCGACTAAATTCTTTGTCACTGTCTGTGCAGTAGCCTTATTCGCAGTATCGCCTCTGCCTAGGTCTATTCCAGATAACCTCAGACCGCCAAGAACCCTACTTTCAAAGTGAGAGAGATAGGGTTCTAAATCTAATACCTGGCCTTCTGTGCCAAGCATGTTTATCTCTACTCTTTCAGAGGTGACTAGCCCGCCCTCTGGAGGCAATGCATCTACTTGTGCTCCAATAACATCTACCTCTGAGAGTGTCTGTCCATCTGGAGATGTTATATATCCAGCTGGCTTATCTTTTGAGCCTACCTTGGCATGGAATAGAGGGAATGTATGCTTGTGGGTTACTAGCTCGGCTAGTTCCTCTAGCCTTCTCAAAGCTCTGATGTCTTCAAGAACAGGCACTATATATGGTGTACCAAAGGTAAAGCCAGACTTTCTATCCAAATGGAAGTGTACAACGTCGGAAGCCCTGAACTTTCTAGTTTTCTCAGAGTCCCATATCTTTTGTTTCCACTCTACTGGCCTGCCAAAGTCATTCTTTTTTACTGCCATACTAGTAGGATCTGCTGGATATAATCCAGAGATAGGCTGCATCGTTTTACCGAACATCCTAATAGGAGAACCACTAGACCTAAGAGGGTCTCTCTTTATTACAAGGATAGCATTGCCGTAGGCAATCAAGTTAGTTAAAAGCTCTCTTACAATAGCAGAGATAGGTTCGCCAGTTATAAGCTCTATCTCTTCAAATCGTTTTTTTACATACGCTATAGCTTCTTTATCTTTACCGTGCAGATGCCATCCTTCTTTCATGGATAGCTCTCTGTGCCTTCTAACAGAAGCAGCAAAGAACGATTCTACATCTAGCGTCTTGCCTATTTCCCCAAGGTTGTACATTGGAGTGATATAGTTGCCGTCTCCCCCTAGACTGGGGTAGCCTCTTGCTGTTAGGCTCGTTTTATAGTAGAGCGTAGATACAGCTTGTCGCGGAGATTCCTTAACAGTAGACTCTACGCTAGAAGGCTTAGTCTTGCGGACAAGCCTAAGATCCTCTTGCTCTGGTTTAGTAGTAGAGAACACTGACGCTATTCTACCGAGAAGACCCATCTGATTCCTTTAACATCTTTTTAATCTCTTCGTCGCTAATTTCCATTTTACAAGTCTTAAGTATGTTCCTTATCACTTCTTCTGATGTTTCTGGCTGATTAAACTTATCAATAGCCGGAATAGTCGTAGTATTGCTCAAGCCAAAGAGGCTGGAGCTTTGACTAACTCTTATCGGCTTATTGTCAGAAAAGTACCTTTCTCGTAAATCATCAGGAATATCAATTGTATACTGATTCGACGGTATACTTAACCCACCTACAACCTCATCTATCATATTATCTACAACATCGTCAGACATATTATAGCATTCATCAAGAGACTGTTCTAATATAGAGGATAATATCATGTCCATATGGCTTAGTCCTCTTAGCTGCCATTTCGTCTGTACGGTCTCAATATTTCTCCATACTATGATAGACTGCTGTTTTTCGCTATCTGTCTCATTAGATCCTATTTCACTAACAATATCTTCGACAAAATCTAACATAGATTTAAACATATCATGGAATAATTTGCATTTTACATAAAGATTTTCCATTATAAGTGTATTCATTTTAGAAAACCAAGAATCATTTATCCTTCCTATGACGCCCATCACCCTATGCTTTATATGTTTTATATACATAAAATCTGCATTTGCACCAGATAGCTGTGCAACAGTTTTCTTTGCGTACCTGGCGGATAAATTTACAGAGAGCGTTTTTGACGCGGCTCTTAAAACTACCTTAATTAGCTTAATAGTTTTTTTATCTGAGATACCGTGCTTAGCCATTATTCTGAATAAGCAGCATATCTGATCTTTAGTAACTCGATAGGCGCTAGTTTGTGCTACGTTGTTTATAAGAGCTCTTTGTTCATTAGAATTGAATCTCATGGATTGAGATGTTGTAGCACACATATTTTTAAAATTATTTTTAAAGGCTGCTAGAAACTCATCCTTCAAATGGTCTGATGCATAATCTTCATTGCCTGATCGAGGTAACTTGTCTCCAAGATTCAGTCTTATATTAGCTTCATGAGAGTATGTAGGATAATACCTATACATATCTACCGATGTATTTCTAGATTGCCTAAGACCAACATAGTTTATCCAGAGATCATACTTTGGATCTAAAGATGGATAGATATATCCAATCACATAATCTAATATTATTTTATAATCATTTTGAGATATTTTCTCTAAGGCTAACTCATCCATTCTACTAAATGTAAATTCTTCTGGGGCAGATGAAGAAACAGAAGATGATGATGAACCACGACCAACATTACGTGTTGCCTGAATCAACTCCTTGTTTAGCACATCTATCGCAGAGGCAAAAGCAATAGCAATGACTAATTTCATTGCACCATACGCAGCTCCTTCTGGATGTTCTGATGGTGGAGATATTTTAAGTATCTCTGGCACATTAAATATATCTTGAAATTTATGTATTGCATAATTCAATAAATAGACTGAATCAAACACTAAAAGATCCTCATCGGAAATTCCATGAATAATCCTGTATTTAAATCTCCTAGTAGTAGTAGAGTCTAAACTAGGATTACCTGTCATCGATTCAGAAATAGCTAGAGTGTAATTAAGTTGAACCTGCTCATACTTTTTTACTGCAGTAAGAAATAAATGAAAACTTATTCTTGCGCCATCCGCTTCCGATGGATCTTTTCTTGCTACGGCGGCCCTTACGTCCTGCACGATAGGATCTACAGGGACATGCGTTGCCCTACACTTCTCATCTAATAAGTTAAGCAACTCATTAGATAATATTATATTATCTTTTATATCACTAAATATCTCCTGCACTTCCTTTTCTGCTTCGTCCTCTATATTCGTATTAATTACTGGCGACCCCTTAGGAGGATCTTCAGTAAGACTCCGCTCTCTTTCAAAGGGTTTTGGTTTTTTAGAGAATATACCCATCAGATGTTACCTCGACCAAACCGGTTGCCCCTAGGAGTGTTACCGTGATATCTTGTTCTACCTTGAACTGAATCTCCTCTAGATCTGTTAGTGGCCTGTCTCCTAGCGACATACACTCCTATGTCGTTTCCTCCTACTAATGTTTCTTTATCTTCATCTGTCCTTTTCTCTGGCTTTAGATCTTTTTGCATTTTCTTACTAAATTTCTTCGCCTCTTCTAAATCTATTTGACGCTCAGTGATATTACTCAACTCAGGAAATGGTGAGTCGTTATCATGGTCACTACCTACACCAATAGAATAAGCAATATCCATAACGTGTTCTATCTTTTTTATATCACTAAACTCTAAAATATGACCCATAATACATAGCATCCATGCGGTAACAGTGTGCTCATAGTCTTGAGAATACGTAGGTACGCCGCTTGGACTATACTTAACTATCTTGAATGCTCTTATCTGTTGGACAATACCTATGTTGGCGAAGGGTATCTCGCTAGGTACGATCCTTGTGGTCGTATCTTCATCTACAGGCATTAATACCTGCTTCATCTCCATTGTTCGACATGACGCATCTACCATAAACTGTTTTACTGGTTTCTTGATAGGCATACCGCTGACTGGATCGGTTATCTCTATATTAGAGTTCATAGTCATGGGCTTGACACGCTCTTTATAGTTGGTGTGTTCGTTAGGATAATCCATGTCATATTTCCACATCATCTCAACTTGGACGTGTCCATAGCCAGCATCTACATAGATGTATGCAGTTTGATTACCCCATACTTTGTCAAGCTCCATTATTTTCTTAATAGCTTCTATCTGTTGAAATTCCTGAGTTCGTATTATATGTTTGTCTACTGTTTTATACATGAGTCGACCATCTACGTTCATGGCCTCAGTAACAACTATGTGCGTACCTGTAGTCTTACCCCAGTCTACTCCTATAACATACTTAGACTCTGCGTGCGGGATGCAATCTTCATAAGTGTAGTCAGCCAGGCACGCGTTAACGTCCTCGCTTCTAAACACACCCTCAGCTTCGTCACCAAACTCAGCAAGAAACTCTCGTTCGTATCCAGTCTTTGAGTAGTTCTGCTTAAACATATGATCTACTTTTGGAGTCCAACTAGGAGATTCCGCAGATATAAACCAGAACTCCTTAAAGCCTTGACTCTTGTCACAACACCAGTTATATAGTTTTTTACGTATTCCAGTAGGCGTAGATGAGACGATGAGTTCGCAAGTCGGGTGAGAAGCCATTATCGCCATGATCACTTCGATGTCGCTGTCATTGATATAATCAACTTCGTCCATGATAATAAAATCTGCGTCCTGACCACGAACCTTATCGGATTTTGCGCCCGAATGTGCACCAGAAGACCAGCCTCGAATAACTCCACCTGAGCTGAATTCAATCATTTGTGGGTTGAGGACATTCCTCTTAATCATGCCTGGCATATTTAGTGTAGAGGATCTGCCTATAAAATCACGCATAGTATCAAATATCTTTGCAACTTGGGGCTGATATGGCGCAAGCACAAGTATTTCAAACTGCCTATCAGTAAGGCCGCCGTTAGTAAACAATTTCCAAAGAGCAAGAACACTCATCGCTTCAGTTTTGCCGACACGACGTCCTGCGCGAATGGCTTTAAACTGAGATGAACATCGCATGACCTCTTTCTGATACCATCTAGCCTCCCAGTCAAATTCAAACTTAGCCCAAGCAACTGGATCTTGTAGCATTTTATAGTTCTCGAACTCTTCGTCAGATAAGCCTTGATTTTTCATCTTCTTAGCTAGCTGTCGATAATCGCCGTCACAGGTAGGTATAAATGGTTCGGAAGTAAAGCCCTTGCTATGCATATCTTGATAGTAGTCTATACACTTTCTGCAGAAATGACAATCTCGACCAAGCATAGGCTTATAGTCGGATCCTTTATAGTCATCCATTGGCCTATATTTTTCACCAAAATCAATGCCTATTTTAATGGGCTTTTCGCCCTCAATCCTAATCTCATTCTTCTTTTTATCAGACATGCATGAACGTCGCTTCATTGCCCATGGCTGATCTTGTATTCATTTGTGAGTTATGGATAGCCGCCATAGCAGTTTGTCTTTGAGTGTGACTAGCTCTTGTTTGAGCAAAGCCTTCACCAAGATCTGAATCTGCAGGTGTTTCTCTATTGCGCCTTTCATAAGAAAATGTGGTCATTCCCTGTATAGCTCCACTTGCAGCAGCAAAACCCATGCTAAATAAATCATTTACTATCCATGCTGAAGACAAGGATCTAAGACCTAGGCCAAAACCCATCCTTGTTACATCTCCGACTGACATAGCATTCCTGACCCCATGCTGACCAGATGGCACAGCGCCAAGCATATGCATCTTTCGGGGGTCATTGTATGCCTTAAGGAATTGCCTCTCATTTTTGACACCTGTCCCTTTCCAAGGGTCGTGTCGAACTGCTCCTCCCTCCATATGGCCGCCATACATAATTTTCGGAGCCATTACACTCTCTAAGGCAGATTTTCCAGATGCTTGTACAAAACTGGAGGGCATAACTCCAGGTATCATACCGAGAAGAGGTCTGCCTCCCGTGCCTATACCCTGTCTACCCATAAATCCGGCGCCAAGACTTTCCATGCTTGTCGCTATGGTAAGATCGGCAACTAGGTTTCCTATGCCGAAATTCTCATGATCCGATGCAGTTGATATAAACTGAAATCCATGGGAATCTATTGGTCGATTATATTGCATATTACATGTTCATTCTATGTGAATGCAGTGTTGCATTGTAGCTTATGTTACTGAAACTTCTCCCCTGAGGTCTTGGTCTAGCCGTCTGTGTGTTCCTCAGATTGCCTCTTTTTAACGATGTCATACCAACAGCTGCACCAGCAGCTAATCCAGATATAGTTCCTCCAGCCATTGCTCCACCCATATAAGTCATCGCTGGATCTATTTTTCCCCAGATAGAACCACGACCGACCATAGCTCCGGCCATCATAGCAGGTAATTTAAGTACAGGTCCGACTAGACTTTTCATAGTATTAAAGTTAGCAGCAGTTTTCATTGCGTATGACTGTTTTATATGGGATTCATGTTTGACTAATCTGCGCTCAGCGAGATTAGCCGACTTAGTAAGACTTTTTTCTGTCTTTAACGCTTTTCCAGCTAGCTTGCCAATAGGTCTAGCGGCCCCTATACTTTGCGCATTATGAGTAAGTGCTGGACGCAGTCTTTCTACCGCTGCAGCGTCATCTATACCATACGATTTGGCCTGCGACCATACTCCCTTCCGCTTGTTAAAGGGCTTTTCGCTATAGCCCTTTGAACGAGACCGGCTATGTCCCGATCGTGTGCGTCGAGTTTCGACACGCATGCTTTCGCCTCGCCTAAGACCTCCTCTCCATGATTGTCCTCCGGTTTTAAGTTGGCCGACAGCACCCGAGGTGGATCTAAGCATTGCCATATCATCGGCACCAGGAGCTGTAGATTTTATGCGATTCCTTATATTATTTACTGCAGCTGCGCCTGCCCCCTTGCTCCCAAATCTTCCACTCGCCAGTATCGCAGTTCTACCAATAGCAGTTACTCCCGTAATACCTGCTGCAGCAGTAACACCAAATTTGCCTACGCCCGCCATGAAATTACCAAAGCCGGACATTCTGTCTCCGAATGTATCTTGGTATCCAGATATGCCCGCGTTAAGGGCAGTCGCCGTAATTCCTATGCCTGCGAGCTTGGTAATTTGATGGCCCATAGTCATACCGGCGGCTGCACCAGCCTGGTAATTCGTAGCACCAGCGACCATCTCATCGGTTGCACCGGTAAGAGTTCGCCTACGTGCACCTTGGCTCTTGTTAAAAGCATCTATTCTTCCACGAGTTGACTTTCGTGCTGCTTTCGTACCTAGACCACCACCTCGTAGAATATCACGATCTTGCTTAAGCGACCCTACCATTCTACGTAGAAGTCTTCCTGTGGCGCCTGCTAATGCCATTTTTAATACCTACCTAGAATGGGCCAAAATTATTACCGGATCTTATCGCATTAACTGCGGCTAATCCTCCATAACCTACACCAAACATCGCTCCAGGGCTTGCTAATGTTTTACCACCAGATCTTAAAGCCGTAGCTGTAATGGCAGCATGTGCACCAAGTGTGGCGCCGGCTTTTACAGTTCTGCTCACAAAGTTATCTTCGCCAAGAACCATGGGAGCTAATCCAAATGCCGCTATTGCTCCAGCACCTATTGTTCTAGTAGATGCTCTAACTGCGTCATTGTCGTCTTTTATAAATTCCCCAAAAGATGTCCGTTTCTTCGGGTCTTCTGATAGTCTAGCTCCTATCTTCTTTCCCTTAAAGAATTCCGATAGACTCATGGCTGGATCGGTACTTGAACCTCGTTTGCTTCCAACCAAATCCTTCATTGCTTTTGCGTTTCCAAATAAATTTGGATCCTTTTGAGCCGTATTAGCTTTGCTTAACTGGACAGGATTAATATCGTCGACCAGATTTAGCAAAAAGTTTCCAAGCTTCACACCACCATACTCATGTATCATTGCAGGTAGTCCCATTTTATCCTCCTATGTCGTTTGTCTCTGTCTGGATCCGTTAGGATGACTGACGCGTGTTCTATATTTTAAAGCATCATTACCATGTAGCGCTGCGTGTTTTCCTTGAGATCTTATTTTAGACTTGCCCTTGAATTGCTGTGTATTAGTAAGGCTCGTGTGGTTTTCTTGCCTATACACACGTGGCTTTATATGTTTTCCATAATCACCTAGCCCCTTTACGGCAGAATAATCTGGTGGAGCCATCATTCCGGATGGTAACCCCATGCCCATCCCTACGGCGTTCTGCTGATATTTATCCTGAGTAGCCCTAGATCGGATGTCTTTCACTGACTGATATACAGAGTAATTCTGTGTAACATGTCCCTGCCGTCGCAGATCAGACATCATGCCTCTTACGGCACTAACATCTTTTGTCAGTCTTTGTATATCTGTATTAATCTTAAAATACTTTATTTTATTTGGATCATTTCTCGCGGCATATCCGATTAACGCGTATGGCTGCTTTAATGCATATGCATAAAAGTTGGCCTGAGACACGTGTGCTTCTTTGGGGGATTTTAGGCGTTGCAGCGCCTCAATGTCTTCAACTGATTTTATTTCTAATGGAACACCAGATTTAAGCACCAAGTCTATGTGCCCCATGACATCCAACTCAGAACTATGTACAACATGCTCATGGGCTTGAGCTATGTCTTTCTTTAGATACTCTGCTTCTATTATACTATGTATATTAGTACCCTTCTCAGATGAATTTGTATAGTCATCAAAAGAAGATCTACCTAGCAGTATATCTCTGAGCCGATCTCCTCTATATCCGAGCATAGAGGATCTAATAGTATTACTGCCATATTGCGTACCATATTGTAAGCTAGTCATGGCCTGCGATGAGAAATGATCAACACCAGAACCGAAGGAGTGCAAGAGTGGATCGCCTGAAGGAGAAACACCACTTATCATATTATGTTTAGAGCCTGGATGTTTTATGGCGCCATTTCTATTGCCTATCAGTGTGAGTCCGGCAAGAGTTAACGCAGCAGTGGCAAAGACTCCACCTCTTCCCTTTAGCCCCCTAGGTCTTCCCTCTAGTGCTGGTCGACTACTCGTTGCTGCCTCGACTGCAGTATCTCCTGCATTGCTTATCGTTTGTGGTTCAGGTATAAATTCCCCTATTCTCTCTGAACCTATATTTTGTATCTCTTCAGCAATTATGTACCTATCTATTGCGTTATGTGCGCTTCTTGTCTTGGAGTGCTCAAGAAATTTCCCCATAAGTCGACCGGAGTGCCCCTCTTCTCCACGAGGATTTTTTAGATGCTCATTAAATACTCTTGTATCCACATCCATCATTCTTTTAACGTCGACAGAAGCATCGTGGGCAGACCCCCTAGAGTCGAGCTGCTCTATCTCGAACCCCAGTGCATTTGTCTGATGATTATGTGTTTCAGTATAGTTATCTTTTGCAAAGATAAGGCTCTCTGCTACTCCTCCTTGCGCACCAAGCGAATTCCCCATAACGGTGTCAAACCCAGTTGCCTCGCGAACTCCCATTTCTAGTGTCTCTCTGAGAAGCGAACCCCCTCGTGCAAAACTAAGTTTTCTGGATTGGTCAAATCCCATTATCCCGCCGGTGCCCTCAGTGTGTCTCCATAGTCTATCGAGCATATTTTCTAAGCCATGGAGATGTCTTAGAGGGTTAAGATGCCTTCTAAAAACTTCCATACTGCTAGCACCGGTAGCATGCTCAATCTCACCAACTTCTTTGATCATTTTTGCTGCGGTATTAACTATTAGTCCCTCATCCGACTGCCAATACTTAGCTACTCGCTCAGGTGACATATCTCCGCGACCACGGTTCATTCTTTGGAAGAATATCTCTGCTAGATTTCGATGCGTTGGCTTATTGCCCCCTGCTCCTCGATAACTAGCAACATCGTCAGCAATGGCTCTTATCTGAGTATTGCTTTTTACATAATGGCTTTTAGCTTCAGTTCTATTTTCGCTAAGCTCTTTTAGAACACGATCTGTAATCTGCTCTCTATTGAGTCCACCATGAGTCAATGATTCTTCTACATGCCTGTGGCTTATATTTTGAACATTATATTTCTCATCATTTACTAAGTTCCAAAACTGAATATCTTTTACTTTATCTGCCGCATCAACAGTTCTTATAAGCATGTCAGAATGAGTACCATTCGTTCCTACAAATAAAGTCTTAAATATTTCTTTCGCAGATAATAATTTATCTTCTCCTCCAGAAAGATTACCGGGGAACAGAAGCTTTACGTTTTTACCATATGTGTCAACTTGGTCTGCCCACTTTGGTAAGTCATAATTAGTATTCCAGGTTACGATCTCAGCTGTTTTTCCCTGAGCTTTTGCCTCTGAAGCGAAACGCATCATCTTTGTCAGCGACTCTGAAACAAATTTCTCAGATGTGATTAGATTTTCTCTACCATACTTAGCTTCAAATACACTTCTACCGAGTACAGTATTCAGAGTTGATCCTACAAGATTAACTCCGATACCAAAACTGCCTCCTGTAGGATTGGCTAATCTATTCGCTGTAATATTCTTTAATACAGATGGATTTCTTACTACGAACTTTCCTTGAGGTCCGTCTACTCCGCTCATCGCCTTTTTGGCTATTTCATCCTCAGGACTAAGATTATCACCAGTCATGATTCGATCTATCTGAATATGTCCTATTGGCTTTGTTTTCTTGTCTTTATGCACAAAGAATAGGTCTGCTTCTTTTGGCGTTATTCCCTTAGGAATATCAAGCTCCATATGTTTATGAAACGCTTGACCGGTTCTTATCTCTTCTTCAGTTCCACCATAAAACTGTGTAATCTGAACAGGCGCAGTCGTTTTATACGTAGGCATACCCCCATATCTAGATATGCCACCGCCCCTAGAAAGTTCAGTAACCTTCTTGCCTTTTACAATTTTATCTTTATGCTCAAGGCCTATATCAGTCGCTTCAACATCAAGATAAAATCTATGATTACCTGCCGATGAATTCCGTGGTACTGATCTTGTTGAGTCTGGTGGTAGCGGTAATTCCGGAAATGCAGGTGTAGATCGGTGGCCCCCGATTATGTCTATTCCTGCCCCACCTATTCTCTGCTCACTTAATCCCAGCTGCCTTTCCCCTGAACTATTTACTATAGTATGAGGTTTTCCTTGTGTATAATCCCCTACTACTTGATTAGCTGCCTGAGATTTTTGTCGACTACCAACAGTCACTGTATTTCTATTTTTAAGTTCTTTCATTTGCTCTTGAGTAGCCCGTGTTCCTCCAAGCTCTCTCTCGATTAGACGAGAGTCCCAAGAGGAATTTGATTCGGATTTTTTTATACGAGCAACTGTTCCAAGCTTTTCCTTTCCAGTAAGATTTATATCTACTGATCCCTTTGAACGAATCGGCTTGAAATTTTTATACGCGTCGTCAATGATTCCTACGACATTGCCAGGCACCGCATCTAGTTTCCTCCCACCTGTGGCGCCACCCATTATCAGTTCTGAGAATAAATTGCCCTGTCCTTTGCCTACTGTAAGTCGATGCTCTTTAAGATTATCTGTAGTTACTTTCTCAAGAGCAATGTCTCTATCAGTCCATAATTTTAGATCATATCCTGCATCACGCAATACTTGTAACTTTTTAGTCAGCGGCTCATTTACTTTAAGCTTACTGTATTTAGGGTCAGATTGCATTTTCTCTAGATATTTTTCTGGATCCTTTCGATAAAGCTTATCTCCAGTATCATCGAAAAGAGTGCTATCTATATCTACCAATATAGTGCCACGACTGCGGGGAGGTGGATTTATCGTGTCTGCTACTGTGCCACGCTGAGGCAAGCTTGCTTCCTTTTTTGCTCGCGCTTCTCGTCGTCTTTTCTTATGTTGCCGCAGCTGCTCTATTTCCGGAAGAGCCTCGCCACGCTTAACCCTTTCGCGATGTTCGGCCACAAGATCGCGTTCGCTTGCCCTCTGTGCTGCCTTCTCCTCTGGAGTCAGGAGATCTTGCTCGGCTTTCAGTTTCTTCGCCCGTTCTATTCCTTCCTCGTACTTTTTAGACATTCGTGCAGTTTCAGCCCGCTCAAACATTAGTTCTTCTGGAGCTATATTAGCTTCACGTTTCATCTCGGCTAGAAACCGTTTCCTATGGATTTCCTTATCTTTTGCGGAGGTAGTCTTATTGTAATGCTCTGTTCCCTCTGAGATAGTCAATTTTGGTTTGCTTTTTCCCTCAAGTTCAAGCCGCACCTGCTTCTGCCACTTCTCCGTCTCTTTTCTCTCGGCTAGATGCTTTATGGCTGCATCCGAATGTGGCAGCCTCCGCTGTCGTGCTACTTCTTCTCGGGCTGCATCCGAATGTGGCAGCCTCCGCTGTCGTGCTGCTGCTTCTCGGGCTGCAGTTGCAGCTTGTCGTGCTTCCACCTGCTGCTGCACCAGCTCGGGCCCCCTCAGCTCTTTCGCTGCAGCCTGTCTCGCTGGCTCCTGTTTTACTGCAGCTCGCTCGGCTATAACTTTCTCCACTGCTGCCTTAGGTTTTATTCCCGCCGCTTCATCTGCAAGGCGCAGCATCTCTGCTTTAGTTATCTCGCCGGCATCTTTTCTTGCACGAAGTTCGCGAGATATAGGCCTTGTTCCAGGTATTGTATCTCCCGGTTTCCATGGTGGTAATTCCGGAATTGGCATTATTCACCAAACACTTCTGGCACAATGGTCTTAGAATCGTTATCCATCTCAATCTCTGTAGCTGTAATATTGCCGTCAGAATCTTGAGAAGCCATCCGTATCTTCTTGGCCTTTTCCATGAGGTTAGCTGCGACTTTTGAAGGATCAGCATATCCTTTGGAAGCTGCATCCGCTTTGGACTTCCTTGTAGTGAGGAGCTCACGCATAAGCCTTAGTTTTGTTTTAACCAGTTTTTCGTAGAATTCGGCGGCCTTGGAACTCTCATTGCTATAGAAAGGCTGGCCTGCTGGGCTATACCCGCTTATAACTCTTCGTTCTATCTTTGGATCCATGGCAAGTTGCATGGCGGCTCTCGCCTCTAACGTCATCTGGAATACTATCTGGTCTACTAGCATCCTGTCATATGCAGAAGAAGGATCTTCTGGATTTATGCCTGCCGCCTCGCTGAACTGATCTGTCCACTGTCTTATCTGGTAGGACTCTACAGGACAATCACCTCCAAATGGACGATCTATCTTATTGCGTACCAGAGGGCATTTCTCAAAGTATGGGCACTGCTCATCTCTACATACCATGGGGCCTGCCATGGGAGCAAAGCCAAACTTAACAGAGTCTGTATATCTGGCAAGATTTCCTCTTTGGACTTCTGTGAGAGCAGTTTCTTCCTTGCCAGTCAGACTATTATCATTTATTACTACTTCAGGTAAGTTCTCGGCGTTTTCAGGAACAGTAACCCCAGGACCGAAGAGCTCGTTTGAATTCATCTTTGTTTACTCTCATCTCGTTGCCAAAAATCAACCTGAGGCAGGTTCTAGCGTGCATGCAATTCTTACCCCTAGCTGCGGCTACACCTAAATATGTTTTGGTTAACTCAGGTTGATTACTATAGATGTATTGCATTGCTTCATCTTTGCCGTCCACCAACTTTGCAAATCTTTTAGGTATATATTCTACACTATTAGACACTAATCTACTCCGTTAAAAAATAGAGCCCCACTGCTATTACACAATGGGGCTCCAAAAGTGAGGATATGTGACATGCTATGTTAGCTCGCACCGGTCTCCGGTGCATGCCCATGTCTTGGCGCCCTCGGTAGTATCTTCAGTTTCGTACATACTGAGATAACGATAATCTATCTCTGGCAAGTTTGCAAGCATTTTATTATATTCTTCTTCAGTGCATTCTTCGTATGGCGCCTGTTCATACCTGCCACCATCATATGGTAAGAATGATACACCATTTATTATGTCCCAGTTTTTATATACCCAATTGCCTACTTCAAACCACTCATTATCTTTTACATAAACAGTGCAAGACGCATTATGCTCACACCAGTTCTCTTGTATCTTCTTGTATTGCTCCAGCTGCTCCATGGCAGTCATGTCTCCTCGTAGGACAGAACCATCAGGAGATTTTACAGGGAAGGATACAACCCAGGTGATAACATCGTCTGCAGACCAGCTTTTCCCTTCCTTATATATAGCGCATGCTTCTGCGTCACCACCCTCAGCTTTCGCCCAGTCTTCTTTCCTTTGACCGGTCTCAGGAGACATGGGGACCTTTTGGTCCTGTAACATCCTGAATAATGGATCAGTAGCAGATATACGATATCTGCGTCTATAGTAGCTTGCATACCTCGTGTGAATACCAGAAGAAGAGTCGACTAATTGGGATACGGTTCCGGAAGGTTTTACACAAGTTATAGCAGCAGGCATACTCACGCCCAGTAGTTCAGACGCATGTTTGGCTATTTTAATTGCTTTCCTTTTCATTGCGCGCAGCGCGTCGGCGCTTAATAGTGTTTTGTTATCCATGATGCCTGTCAACGAGACTCCAAGAAGTCGTTCCTCCTCACAGTTCTCTTTCCACTTATCGTTCAAATACGGGAAATCGGTGAAACAGGACTGTATCACACCTATCCATACGGCGGTCTCTACCTTTTTAAACAGGGTATCCAGGTCATCCTCGGCTCGTACCACGACCTCGGACAGATTACAGAACTCCTGGTGGCGTAAGCTTATTTCTGCACACGGGTTAGTCCCTGCGATCAAGTAGCCTTGTCTGCGTTTTGGAGATCTTGTCCTAACAGATTGAACATTAAATATACCCCGTTCCCCCGTCCCAGAGGATGCTAATGTACTCCACTCCTTGAGGAAGTCAGTAGCACTGGGCTTCTCTAGATACACAGCACTGTTATTAGCCATTGCACGTCTCAGTGGGAAGGGCCACACCTTAGCACTAGCCATTTCTTTGTCAGATAAGTCAGATAAACTAATTTGACTCGATCTCCGTACACCTCCCACAACAACAATCTCTGCTATCTGGTTCAGTATGTCATGACACTCCAGAGAGGTCAGTTTACGCCCCTGCGCATTTTGGAATATCTCACGCATAAATGCATGAAGTTGTACGAGGGGTTCGGGTCCAGAGGACCTACCACCCATTGTATAGAGACGAGATCCTTTAGGTCTTATGTTTGTATAGTCCATTTCGACGTCGTGTCCTTGATAGAGGGAGTCGACGAGAAGTTTAACAGATTTAGTCCATCCGCCGCGAGAGTCCTTAATTGTATGTTGCTTTGTATATGCACCGTCGCGGAAGGTGCCTACCACTGGGAGCTTTTCTATATGTTTAGATTCAACAGAGAAGCCATACCCTGTACCACACATTAGTATGTATAGCGCTTCTGAGAAGGCTATTGGGTCATCAATGACCTGGAACGAGCAGTTATACATGCAGGTATTGTCTTTTTCCGCCGCGGGGCCTGCAGCCCAGAGCGATCTCATCGATGGCATCACCTCGAACCCCAGTATAGATGAATGAATCTTTTCGTAAGTCTTAAGCGGAACCCTGTCCCCCATGTGTTTACGTATGAAATTTACGTACCTGTCTGTGGTCTCACTCCATGTTTCCCTGCGGTTCTCCTCGTCTCTCCACCTCGAGTATGTACGCATGTATACGAATTCCGCCGCGTCGTTTGAGAAGCCTGTGTCTAGTCCATCCTGAGTAAGCATACTTCATGCCCTTGTCTATCTGGGGTCTCCAGAAAATTAGTGTGAACGATCCATCGTAGTACATCTCTGAGGGTATTGCAAATGGGTAAAACGCTATTCAGGAGATGTTTTTTCTGTGAAAAATTTTAAGGAGTTTACCCCCCAGGGTTTATGTCTGAAAAATATTATTTAGGCATTCATATTGGGCCTTAAAAATATGAATTCGGCTCGCTGTATAGTTTTATTATATGGGGCTTAGGGTGAACTTCGGTTCATGCCCACCCCCTCCTGTGCCTAGAAAGGAGGTAACACTCTGGCACAGCAGGCGAAGCGCTAAGCGCTGCTCAGGAGTACCCTCATGGGTGCTCAGAGGGGTAGAGGTCCCAGGTTTCACGAGGGCATTGTGGCCCAGTGACCGTTGGTTCTGACACCATACATCGCATGCATGTACTTATGCATGGACTTTGTAGAGGTGGTAGATAACCATGACGCAGTGATTGAGAGTGTGCTGAGCGCCTAGTAGGCCCGCCCCTTACTTGAGAGGGTCTACTAGTGTACTCACACAGCATCGAATACTAACTCTAGTCTACTAAGGTGGGAGGCGTTGATGCACGGTGATACAAATAGCCGTGTGGAGCCGCAATATGAGAAACCACCAGGAAACGACAGATGTACCATCATTGACTCCCGCGCGGGGATATATATGTGGGATACCGAGTCGGAGGGAAATAGCAAGCCCTCAGCGTCTGCTTTACCAACGTGTCGTTAAGTCACATCCCTTATGCACATGCCATACCCCGCATGTGTACGAGGTAGAAGCTCAAAGTGATGCATCCTATCAGTACATACCTGACCCCTATTCCAATGGGGGGTACAGGACAGCTGATAGGCTAAGGCCTGGGATCTGGATATGTAAACGGTATTGGTGTGTGAGGCACTTGGGACATCCGCCTCATGCACAACCCAGACCCTCACCCTCAACTCGGGGGTGAGGCATCGTTGACATACTACCCGCCGTTTGCCATAGGGGCGTAAAAACCCTATATGAACAAGCGGCGGGTTTTGGAATAGCAACTTGGGTCAAGCACTACGCCCATGTTGTTTACTAATAGTAGTGTAATCCTTGACGCTTCTTGAAAGGAGCACGACATGTTGAAGGCATTGATTGTTGGTACCACCTTCCAGCTGTGGTACCGGGGAGAGGTTGTCTGCCAAATAGGCAACCTCAACTCGACTCAGCTGAGATCATTGGCGCTGGCGCACAGCCAGGGGTGCTTTGACTGCTGTAGTATTGAGAACCTGCGGGTGATGCTGGAGATCTACTCCAGCTAAGCAGGTTACGTTGACGTGCGAGTGCGTTGACTTGACTTTGACGTCCGGGTGCTGGTGCGGGTGCGGGTGCGTTGACGTTCGTTGACGTTCGTTGACTTGACTTTGACTTTGACCAGCCAGGACATGCGCTTCTGCGTGTGCGGCCTGGTACGCCCTTAGTCCATTTGGGGCTGGGTTAACATCACCCTAGACGAGAGGATGGTACTTGAAGATTCATGTCTTCAATCTACCTTCCGAAGTGAGAGATCGTCTCTCTGGTTGGTTCACTCATCTGGACACAGATGGTGAACCACTCCTCATCGGAGGAGTAGCCAGGGAGGCCCTCAAGGTAGTGCTTCTAGGCGAGGAATTCGCCTGGAACGCTATTAATGATCGTGATTTCACGGTTATTGGAGGGTCCTCCTACCAGAGAGATCTATCACCTCATGGTCGTCGTCGAATCGAAGTAGAGTACGGTGCCCACCATAAGACTATTCGGTCTTATATGGCGACCCGCGACCTGTCGATCAACCAAATTGCGGTTGATCGCCACGGTCGGGTGTTCGCCAGCGGTGGTGCAGTCAAGGCCTACCGAGCGAAGACGATCGAGGCGATAGAGAGTCCTACTTCCCGAATGTTAGTTCGGGCTTTGCGATTCCGCAAAGAATTAGGATTCCGTCTCTCGAAGCCTCTCTGGAAAAGCGTTATTGCTGCTGGTGAAACACTTCGGTGGGAGCCAGTTGCAGATCGCTATATTTCAGAGGGGCTTCTGAGTATGGAGGATTTCCAATGAGGGATCCTCCATAGCTTCGGACGGAGATACATCGCCCATGGCGCAGCGGGCGGGTGGTCTTCGTGAGCTTAGAGGTGCATCAAATTCATACGATGCATTGAGCTAAGTGATATATTTGCTGCACTTCCCTGGCGAGGGAAACAGTACGCCTTGACTTCGACATGATTAGGCACAAGGTGTGCCTATGTCTGGTTTGACTTTCACAGGAAAGGAGCGGTCATGTTGACTGCTCTCTTGATGGCAATCCTCGCCATCTTCACTCCGATGGTGGTAGACGCGGCTCCGGCTGCTGATACCACCATCGTGGCGGCAGTGGTAGACGCGGCTCCGGCTGCTGACATCGCTGCTGTTCCCGCCTTTGAGGTGGACACCGTTTACGGTGTGCTTCCACCCAACCCACCGCGATTTTCGAGAATGGTCTCCGGCATACACCGGGGGCCACCGCCGAAGGAGATCGGAATCTCCCGTAGGCGTGTCCGTAAGGGGCAATCGACTATTGGAATGTTCCACTCCTTCGCTGAGACAGGGGTCAATCCCTTGGCTCAGTTAGCCAAGGAGACGATGGCTATGGCTCTCCTTGGGCAGTTGGCAAAAGATGCCATCTGCTTGGGACTTGCGTCTCTGGTTGCATTCGCCTGCATCTGCGGAGACGCAAGTGCTGGTGATACCATCCAGAACGCTGCCTCAGCCGTCTTTACCGTTAACGCGGTAAAGTTTGGTGAGGGTGAGTCTGCTGGTAAAACGGCTCGTCTAAGGATCAAGGTGTACCACTTAGGAATGGTCGAGTTTGCTATTGCCCTAGCTGGGAAGCTAGGATACTCGATAGTACGAGACAAGTATACCGGCGATCTCCGGTCTCAGGGCCGCGGGACACTCCGGATGGCCGATACAGTCGGCATTGAGAGAGAGCTGCTATCAGTGCACTTCAAGGGACACCTGCTTGATGGGCTACGCCTACAAGCCGGCGAACTCGAGAATGTGTTGGGGCAGTTCCCAGAGCCGCTCTCCTCGCTTGTGGTTGAGGCTGGTGTAAAGCCAGAAGAACCCATCCACATCCGCGAGAAGGCATGGCCGGAGGCTCTCTCTGCTGCCGGATTTGTCATGACCAATGCTTCGAAGGTCATGAAGAGGCTCGGATCTCTGTGGGCAACACCCACGGAGAGTTTCGAGAAGATCGACGTGGTGATCAATCCGCACTGGACCGGTGCGAAGCATGACGGCGATGCTCTGATGGAAGACCCATCGGTTGAGCCTGGTACATGCTACTTTGCACAGTTCCGGATCTACACCGATGAAGGTATGATCAAGGGCTTCTGTATGGTCGTACATGGACCAAAGAGGAAACTTGTGTCAGGTCCCGAAAACCTCAAGTCTGGTCTATCTTGCTCCAGGCGGTTTGGGTTCCTGATGGACCGCATCGTTGCAGAACGTGCGTTGCAGGTTGCCGGAGAGAATCCACCGAAGGGTCACGCAACAGCTTCGTGGATGCTATTCGTACAAATGGTATGGACACCAGAACTTATCAGCTACTTCAAGGAGTTGATAAAGTGGACCGCTGATGGTGCATACCATCGAATGCGGTGGGCCATACAAAATGGCACGATTCTGGAGTTGCTTGGGTCTGCAGAAGATCCAGAAGACGACAATGAAGAGTACGAAGAGTCGGAACCGGGTCAGACCCGAATCGACCGAGACACCGGGATCCGGCGTATGAAAGAGGCAGGAGTCTCGACAAGGGGCTTCTTGTGTCTGATGACCCTGATGACAAACATGGTCAAGGGGTGGTCCAAGCCATACTACGAGGGATTCGACAAGAAGACAGGCATCTTTGCTTTGGCGAACACGCTGAAGAAGATGGGGGCACTGCTCTCGTATTCCTGTCGTGGCAAGTTCTACTCGTTGCCCTACTTCATCCAAGGCATGGGGTGGAAGCAAGTGGCTGAAGCTGTCCTTCAGCAAGAGAAGGGGATTGAAAAGATCTCCTTTAACAAGGAAAGAGGATGCATCGTTGCGTCCTCTACCAACAAGAAGACTGGAAACCTGTATACGTGGGAAATCCACGTACTACAGACAGATCTCATCAAGGGAATGCCCCGAGGGGTGTTCTTGGTGAGTGACGACTTTGCAGTCGACATTCTTAAACTCCTTGGTGGCGCTGACAAGGATGGTGATGAGGGCAGTGCAGCCAAGACCAAGGGCAAGGGCCGTGGTTGGGCGTCTGCTAAGAATGGCGGGTTTGAAGAGAAAGAGCTCACAAATCCAACACTACTCTTTCGACACCCGATCGGTTCGGGCGAAGGGGTACTCATCGAGTCGAAGAGCCTCATGGTGAGGTACAAGGCCCTGAAGAAGACAACAGGGACGAATTCTGCTGGAAAGCGTGTTCAGCGCCCGATCCCGCCGATGCCGACACCAAAGTTCAGGAGCTTCGAAATCATTGAGTGCCCTGAGGAACTTCAGGATACTTATGACAACAAGCCCTGGAGCAATGAGCACACCCAGAACTATCAGGATAAGCGATTTGCATCTGACCCGCTTGGCGAAAAGATAAACTGCAACTTGGCGCAGTTTCTGTACGCCAAGAACCCGAGATGTTTTGGAGCTGAAGCCACAGTCGATGGCTACCAGCAAGAGACGACCAAGGCAGAATTCTTCGCTTGGGCGTCGATGAAGGCTTTCGAGTCGAGTACAACCGTAATGCAGGAGGGTATTTCCCCTGCAGGAACAATCCGGTTCGGACTAGACCCGGAGGACTGTACAATCCTGAAGGGTAGTCACTTCTTCGATGAACTCAGCCAGTTCAAGGCCTGTACCTATGAGGAGTACCGCGATCAGCTGATCGACGAGTTCACCAGTCCAAAAGGTTTGATCGAAGGAAGACTTGAGGAGTTTGAAAGACTTCTTAAGGAATCCAAGACCTTGGCCTACTTGACAGGCCTCTTCGACACCGTAATGATTGAGAAGGAGGAGAAGCTGAAAGAAGATCTCCTCGCTGACAAAGGCTGGAGAGCCCTCGCCACCTTTATGGACGCTGCAAAGCGCTTCGTGGCGAACTACTTGCCGGGGCATATCGATGCCATTGGTAGAGAGTACAAGCCCGAAGTGGGTGCTATCTGCCTGTGGATCGCCCTTAACAAGGTGGCTCTCATCGCAAAGTCGGTGGGGAAGCAGGACGTTGCCTACGGCAATGCGATGCAGGTCTTGAATGACTTGCACCTACCTAACCCGCCAGCAAGTGGAGGCTTCGACAACAGTCATCCGCTACTTTCTGGATTTGAATGGCTCATGAGTGCAGATGTCGATCCTGAGGATCCGAATCCCGAAGGGGATGGACCTCAGGATGACGGACCTGACGATCTCCCCATCGATATTGGGCCTGATACTGAGGATCTCCCTCAGGATCTTGAGCCTGATACAGATGATTCTATCGAGATGTGTGCCCCCGGAGACAAGCTAACCGTGGTGATGGGACCACATGGAGAATACTGTACAGTTGACGAGCTGGCCGACTACACGGCTCCTCCGCCTGCTCCAGAGAAAGAGCCAGAAGTACCTCTTGTTGCTGCTGATGTGTCTGAAGCTGTGTCTGAAGCTCAAGATGCAGCACTTCAAGTACAGGAGGAGTTTGACGAAAGAACTGCTCCTCCAGAGGCAACTGCAGAGGAGCTCGTCGAAGAGTTCTTCCAAGAGGCCCTGCTCATGCAGAAAGCCCAAGGGCTGGGAATTCCCCAGGACCAGTATGATGCCTTGACAGGTATTGTACTGGGGTTTGTCGCGGGCAAGCAGGAACTTATTTTGAACGGTGCCGCTGGTTGCGGTAAAACGTTTCTGGTAAAGTTGGTCGTTGACTGCCTAAAACATGTCGCAAAGGGCGGGCATCGAGTCTTCAACTCGATTGATCTATGCTCGTTCACTGGCACTGCGCAATTAAACCTGCGGAAGGCCACAGGAATGGATGCCTGCACCATTCACACCTTGATCGGTGTGGAAGATGTGCGGGGGCATCTCTGCCTTAAGAAGCAGGTTGAGCCGGCGTACCGGGCCTTAATCATCAACGACGAGGCAACGATGACCAGCCCCTTGCTCGGCCAGAAGCTTCGGAAACTGGCAAGCGGGCATGGTTCCGCTATTCTGTGGGTCGGTGATATGGCCCAATTGCCACCGGTCCTGCCCGAGTTCAAGGGCAAGGAGATCAACCGCTGGCTTCATGATCGGGAAGTGGGTCCGGAAGGTCCTGCTCCAATCATGGAGAGTGGGATTGAAAGATTCCATCTCTCTACAAACTTCCGTCAGACAAACGGAGGAACTATTCTGGCAATAGCTAATATCTTCCGGTCGATATTCATGGCCGGATGGGACGATAATGATGGGTCTAAGAATGGCCGAACGTCCTGGGTTCTTCAGGGCGATGGCGAGTCTGAGGCAGTAATCACCAATCTGATCAATGGATCAGATCAGGTGGAACGTGGCTCTATCGACATTGAGAGACTGGTAGAAGATCCGGGGGACAACGCTGCGGTATTTCCAACGAACAATGCTGCAACGAGGACAAATGACCAATGTGTGAACCATCTGGGATGCAAGAGCACTGCTCAAGATCCGATTCCGGTTGGTGCTACCATGATGATCTCGGTGAACAAGCTCGCACACTGCGAGTACATCGAGGATGGTGTCGTGGCCGGGGTTGATTCACTCTACTTGGCGAATGGGTCAAGGGTGAAGGTGGTTGCAGTGGAAAACCACGGGGCGCTCAACCACGAGCCAGAGGATCCGTGGAGAACCTACAACTGTCTGCGATTGGATGTCGTCGAGATTAACGGTGACGGACGAGTCTGGCGGATATACACCGACGTCGACTTTGGGAAGAAGTACGGACAGTTCTTCAACGATGTCAATCCACTAGTATTGACGTCTTGGAGTAGGTTATACAACTGGTCTGCTAGTCTCTCTGAAGAGCAGATCGAGAAGAGGGTCCAGTGTAGTTTCAAAATGAAGTATGGGTGGGCGATGACCATCCACAAGTCCCAGGGGCTTGGCTTTGACAGGGTCTACACCACTGCAGATGTCCTGTACGGCAGATACAGTACGATGCAAATGAAAAACAATGTGAATCTTAGCTACACCGCCATCACTCGTGCCAAGACCAAGATCATCTTGGTTGCCGGCATGCTCCTGATGGGGCTGGTAACTATGTTCGCTGGCGCTGGATTCGAAGGAGTGGAGGGGGTCGCTTATGCGGCCTCCTCCATCGTTCCCATCTTCGAATTCGAACCGTGGAGTGGGACGACCAGGACTCTGGAAGAGAGCCAAGAAGAAGGTCTTCTTGGTAGGTGGTTTGAAGTTTTGAGAAAAGGAGTAGTCATGCCGGAAAATAAGAAAGAAACCCGAGCTGATTGGGAAATCAGGGAAGCCATTTCGGCTGAAGGTCTTCCCAAGCACTTGGCCGTGCAGAAGTTGTTGCGCTTAACGGCCGAAAGAAGAAAGCAAGCATCAGAGGCAAATACACTTTGCCGTGGGAGACTGGGAGAGTAGTCGGCCAGCGCCTTGGCTAGGGGCGCTATATCAAGTACTTAGCTACACGTCCTGAGCAGGACGTTAAAAGGCTCCGTCTTGAGCAGGACGTTAAGCTGCTCGACCAGCGCCTTGGGTAAGGGCGCTATACAAATACTTACCTCAAACCCCATATACGTATGTCACTATGGCTACCACGTGACCCCGAGATAGACATCCTCGTTTAAGGCCTCACGGCCTGTTAGAGGGTGTTTGTCTCAGAGATAGACATCCTCGTTTAAGGCCTCACGGCCTGTTAGAGGGTGTTTGTCTCATCTGGGTCATGTGAATTGTCATCGGAGATATAGGGCCGCCCAGGTCTTGGGGGGCTTCGCCCCTTGACAACACACGACTCCCGTAACGACACAGGTATAGGGCCGTACCAAATAGGTATAGGAAAGACTAAGTCGTTTTCTGTGCTTAGGAGCGCTACGTAGCTCCAAATAGGTATAGGAAAGACTTCGGTCTATCTAGTGCCTAGGGGTGTCGCCACTCCAAATAGGTATAGGAAGAATCTCTTCCGCCCCGTGCTTGGGTTATGCACACGGAAACTCGTGAAAGGAGTCCGATATGTCGGATGCCACGACTTTGAGCCCGGAGATGCTTGCTGCGATTGAGTTGGCAGCACAGTCTGTCGCCACTGTTCCCGCACCTGCAGGTAACGTCCCCGAGGATGTGCAGACTTGCTCGTTCGGTGGTGCGACTGTCAAGCGGACCATTTGGCCTGCCAAGACGCAGAAGAACGGCGTGCCCTCCAAGGGTGAGTCGATCGCCTTCACCACGAAGGGTGCTGATGGCAAGTTCGTAGACTTGACCTTCGAGGACCTGTCCATGGGTCAACAGGCCGTCTTCCTCGCCTGGATCACCAGGGGTTAGTCCCGGCTCGAACCCTACCTCTCTCTCTGCTTCGGCAGGGGGAGAGGCTTTCTCTTTTTTTGATTTGATAACGCCGGACCCCATGAGGGTTTTTGGCTAGAAGGAGTTGTTATGCCGTACTTCAACCAGAGTGGGGTCCTGATCTCTGACGCAGACCTGCCCCAGGCTTTCCAGGAGAGAACGACTGCTAATCGTAGCGATACGATTGAGCAGATCAATCTCTTGCAGTCAGACATTGAGGGACCTCAGAACTGTCAGCAGCACGACGCTGACTGATAACTCACCATGCCCTCTATATCTAGAAATAGGTATAGGGGGTATACATTTTTTTCCTCGGAACGAACGGAGTGTTGCATGCACGACCTTGGAACGATCATTGCCTTGAATAAGAAGGCACAGGATAAGTTTGACGGAAAGCGTAAGGACGACGACCAGGATAAGCCGCAAGGCGGTACTGGTGGTATTACGCTGCACCTGGCTGGCGGTCGGAGTCAGAGGATTTCTGCGATTCGTCTGTCAGGAATGACTGACGAGGATCGTGAGAAGCAAGGCCTCATACCGATTGAGCGCGAGGGTCCGATCTCAGTGAGGATTCCGCAGTGAATGGTGGACAGATGTATACCTGGGGTGATCAGTTTAACAACGGTGTTACCGGTGATATGCTGTTCACCCCAGCAGGAATGATAGTATGTACCTTGGTTATCTTGGTACTTATCGCCGGAAGAGTATTACAGCGTTCTACGGCAAGAGCAATCGACGATTTCATAGATACTTTACCCTAACGAAAGGAGATCCCTGTCATGGGTTTTCTAGTAAAGAGTGCGGAACTGGTTGAGAAAGGTGTGACAGCCGGCCAAGAATCCGGTATTGTCAGCAAGACAAGAGACTTCATTGGTGGGGCTCTCAACATGGTTGGGAACTTCATACAAACAACCCCAGAACCAACAGAAGAGGACCAAGATGTCACATGAACAGTTACAGTGGGTATTCCTCGGAGTACTTAGCATGATCACATGGTTCTCAGCCTCTCTGGTACTTCAGTATCAGGAAGAGAAGGAGTCATGGACGCGCCGTTGTGGAGCGACCATGCAAAGGTTAGGGACAGCGGCCATGTCTCTACCTGGTGTCGTTCTTTTGGCTTTCGTATCGGCCATTGTATCATTTTTCTCTACAAGCGTAGAAGCAGTAGAAAGTAGACTATAATGAGTATCATACTTGGTATTGCGGCAATCATTACTTCTTTCGGCATTCTACTCTTAGGAGTAAGTGCCGCTCGCTTCATTAGTGCTTACAGTGCCCTGGTCGAACAAGTCCAAGAAATGCTGAAAGGGGCTGTCAGGGAAATGACAAAGACCAAAGGAGAGGTCCCAGACTTCTTGCCGGATTGGCTCAAGGAGTAAAATAGGTAACGGAATCTATACCGCTGTAGTTCAATAGGACTGGCCCAACGCTTGCAGGCGGAGGCTGGGGTCTAGTAGGTCTTCTCCTGCAAGAGGAGACCGAACGGCTAGAATGTCGTCTTTAAGGGCGAAGATCCTGGTTCGAATCCAGGCGGCGGTTCCTAAATATAATGATAAAGTATGCTAGACCCAGTTGAAGGAGATAGCACTTGAGTGTGTCTATATCTTATTAGCATACGCCTATGGGCGTTGAACCAGTGCTTGAAACAAAGCATAGTAGGCTACTGCTTCAGAGCCTATGGTCAACGGTTACGACCCGGACGGTCTGGGAACTTTGATATATGTCTAGGCGAGTCAGATCGCGACTTTGCAGAAGGACTCGGGTCCAAATGCATAACGGTTAGTGGGGCTCAAGCGTCCCGACCGAGATCCCTCCCGAGAGGAGTATCGGTCCTCTGACTTTTAGGAGAATACCTTGGGAGGAAATGCCCGTGGTCAGCAGGTTCGAGTCCTGCCCTAGTCACTAAAAATAGGTCAGGGGGGGGCTGTGAGGCTATTCGCCTCTAACCCTCTCCTGGCTTTTTAGATAAATCCTTATAGCATTGGTTATGCTGTAAGGTCGAAGGATATCGGCAGTCCGTACAGGCCGTGGACCCGCGCAAGCGTGTCGGTATCCGGGATAATATAGTACAGGACGAGACAATAGTCTCGGGCCTGGAATCGGCCTAGCATGCGAGTCTCCAGGAGAACCTAACCAGTCTTCCTGGAGATCTTTTTTATCTTCTTTTTTGTATTGTATAACGCGGGGGGCCCCAGGGGGGGGCGCAGCCCCTAATACAAGCGGGGTAGGGGCCCCGCAATAAGGTGCGTAGCACCAAATAAATATAATACATATGTAAATATAACGATAATATTATCAAAAACAAAGGTGTTTTACCCCTACTGAGAAAAACACTTTTAGGCCGTTTACGGCCAGTAATCGAAGATATACACAACGATACAAATAGGTAAAGGGGGGGTAGGGGCCCCCACGAAGCATATATTTGCCACTCAAATAAAAAAAACTAAATCACGCTACAGGTCGAGAAACAGTAGTTTTACAGGGTAGAGAACATGTAGGAACAAAACTAAGAGAGCACATAGAAGGGAATCATGATGACCTATGGACTCAACAGTAATGTAAAGTTATTTGAATCCCTTCAGGATTTTGATAGTTACAGAAAAGAATACTTTAATGCCAGTGCGATTAGTTCTGGTATCAAGGATACTATCTATATTGGTTCTTGTGAGGATAATAATAACAGTATTTATGAAATAAGGTTTGTTTCCGGCCGGAATCTGACCTGTATCATAAGAAAAGGAAGTGAATAATGGTTCATCACTCACAAGATTATGATCCAAATAATAATACCCATGTGTATATATTAGGCCAAGCATGGCATGTATATGCTGGTAATGATATTACTTATAGCCCTCGTCAAGAGTATATTGCTAATATTCTTAAGGAGTTCTTTGGTTCTAATATGAATATCGATGAGTTTCTTGCCGCCGGCGAGAAGCATTGGCAACGTATACTATTCATGTATACACATCCGGATGAATTCTCTGAAAGATAAGAATAATGAACGATAATTTCACAGAAAGGACGATACAATGTCCAAACGGATAGATCATACACCTAAGAAGGCAGATGATGACTTCGTGGATGGTCATATACATGACCGAGTAATTTCATTACTATCTGAGACAAAGACTCAGATTGAGTGGGTAGAGAGTTTACCTGTAACTAATCAGGATAATGAGGAAGATTGTATTAAGTGGATTGAATACTTGGAGAGAGTAAAGATTGCTTTGGCCGAAATAGTAAGCGAGGGATTCCCTCGTACTATGAGAATGATGGCAGATAAAGATATCTAGGAGGTAAATATGAGTCAAATGACATTTAACAAGACCAATGATCTACATGTATATACTTTAGGCCAAGCATGGCAGGTGTATTCTGGTCAGGATGTGACCTATGGTCCTTTTGAGGAACATATTGCAAGTGTGTTAGGCCGCGTATTAGGCACCGATCTTGAAGAAGACAAGTTTCTTGATGCGGGCGCATTTCACTGGGTTGCATTGAACTCATCCTACAACGAGAGGATACATGTAGGTATCATTGAGGATGTCCTTAGCATGGCGTCTGGACCTGAGTATGAGTTTGCTGCACTAGGCGACTGGATAGTCGTCCTAGTCGACAAAGGAGACAATAACCCTGATATAGTAAAGATTAAGCGTGGACCAGACGGTAGCTGGTCTCGTGGACCTCTCAAAGATATAGATGATTTGGAGTAGATAGTATGACACCTGGAGAATATGTAGGAAATAAGATTGCAAAAGAAGCCATTTGGCTTAATGATATTGAAGGCTCTCTGGAGAGAACCAAGAAGTATCTTCCTGATCACTACAATACCCTTTGGGGTGAGCGTAGTGCAGGTTCTAAGTGGGGATTTGAATTGACGCCTGACCACATTAGTGGTGGTTGGGAGTTAGTTCAAGGTGGGCCCGTACGTATCTATGAAAAGGAATCTGAACATCAGTTCAGTCTAGGTATACAGCCCTTGAGTGAAACTAATATCGTAGATATCCGTGTTCAAGAAGGATCTCATGGTCCTGAGCTTGTAATGGATAGTACAGGAAAGCCTCAAATAACTAGTATCATGACATTAATCATCGGACCAGAAGAGGACTGTGGCGATGTGGTATTCACGATACATCCAGGACAAGCAACTCCGCCTCATGGTTGTAAGACAACAGAGGAGCTACAGGAGAAACTTGACAAGGGTGAACTGAATCCAGATACTTCAATCAAGTTCGTATAAGGAGATATATGACACATGAAAACGATAGTCCTGACAGATGTCAGGATCATGAAGATAATGATAAGATCATTGATCTACGAGATAATCTGATGAACATTATTGCACCAGATACGCATGTGCCTATCCGTGAGGCTAAAGCACAGAACATCTGTGCGAAATGTGGCAAAGATGCTACTGTCTTTACTGATGAACTCAGTAAAAGAGAGTATGGCATCATACAGTGGTGCCAGACCTGTCAGGACGATTTCTATGGTTAATCCAATTCAATCAATCCAGGCTGATACCCTCAAGAAGGTACATACGAATATTGTAGCTTATGGGTATTTACAATCAGCTGATTTCATCAGATTCTTCCAAAGCAGTGAAGCGTTCGTGGATGCCTTGACTGCTTTAGAAGACTATATGGGGAATAGATATGACTCCGGATTCGGAGGTCAAATGGTATATGGGATTATCGTATTTGATAATCAAAGTTGGTTAGAGAGGAGAGAATACGATGGCTCTGAATGGTGGCAGAAGTGTTCTTTCCCTACTGTTAGTAAAGTTAAGCATATGGCAGGAGTAGATGATGCTCCTAAAGCATATAGTGCTGATAGGTTATTTACAAACTAAATACCTAAATCATTCTATAGTAAAGACTTAGGCTATTAAATATGCGAAAATAGGTAAAGGGGACAAAGGAATCCCTTTTACCTATCTTCTTTAATAGTAATAACTTATGTAATATAAGTATTTTTTGAATAGTAACAGAGAGGAGTAACGAATGTCGTATCAGCTTATCCATGAGGGCTATGTCCCTCTTAGTGAAGAAGACTTGAAAAGTTCGTATAACTGGCTTAGTGGTATAGACTACTATAGCTACGGTGAAACAAATGCTGAGATCCGTACTGATAAGAGAGGAATAGATTATCTCTATTTCTCGCTTGAGCGACGTTTTAGTATCGGTAGGCATTTGGAATGGTGTAAGGAGCGTTCGCTCCATAATGCATTTAATGTCAATGATTCGCATCATTCGTTTATCTCTTCAGGCTGTTTCTTTAATAGACCTAAGAGTATTTCGGCGTTGATATGGACCCGTAAGCCGGCTGTACATAAGTTCAATGCTTGGTACGAATCATATGTATATGACAAGGCTAAGAAATTCTGGTATAAGAAGACCAAGAAAGGAACACTTACAGCAGGAAGAAAGCATCTTGGCAATCTGCTCAAAGATGCATTTAGCGGAGTTGAGAATAGATCCTATAAATCTTTTAATAACTCTGAATCTTCAGAGAATGAGTTTGGTTGTATTTCCTATCCCTCTATTTTAGAGAGTGTGAAAGATCCTGAGACTGTCAGGATTATTAGCACACTAGCAGATGATTGTGGTTTTGTTAACAATGTTTCTCGTATTCTTGAAGGAGAGTGTGTCTCATGAGTAAACTAGCTAATATGATCTCCCGTAAAGGTGGAGATGGATTTCTATTGATTGATTATATCCGAAACTCTAAAGGAATGGAGTTTAAGGAGATTGATTCTAGAGATTTGCTTGAACATACTATTGCTGGTGCAATAGATGTTGTTCTGGATCATAGAGCAGAGTGTACAAATCCAGAAGGATTGAACTTTGATAAAGAACATGCTGTAGCTATGGCCATAATGGACCTTCATAGAGAAGGTGTTATTGACTTTAGCAGATTTGCTAGCTATGTAAGTAAGTTCGAAGAGCATGAAATCGGAGATGTATAGTAATGTCTATATATTTTAGACCACTAAAACCAATCGCTTTAAGTGAGATCAAAGAGAAATGTAAGGGATTTAGTGTTCAGTTAC
>Ga0233414_10000122_pt1 | contig 33953 bp, 68 predicted proteins | sample Na_anoxic_10_MG_FD_189020 | JGI IMG/M metagenome (GOLD analysis project Ga0233414, IMG submission 189020) | Seawater microbial communities from Saanich Inlet, British Columbia, Canada - Na_anoxic_10_MG | ecosystem: Environmental > Aquatic > Marine > Inlet | place: Canada: British Columbia... | reverse complement strand
TGAAGTTGATAGATTAATTAACATTTATCCGCCTGATCCAGTGCGATATACTGAATTATTAAGGAATATCTTCCAAAACATTTGTATTTAGTTGTTGACAGGATAAGTAATATACCTGTAATATAACAAGTAACACTTAAGGAGTGATAGAAGAAATGTGTTTAATATGTGTCGAATTTAAAAAAGAGACTTTGACCGTCAGCGAAGGGTGGCGTAATTTACGAGAAATGAAAGAGGGAATGACTGACGAGCATTATGACGAAGTTGTATCAATGCTTGTTGAAGGCTATGAAGCAGAATTAGATGAACTCTTATCGGACGAGGATGGAGAAGACTTAGAGGAATTGTTGAATAGAATGGATCAAAAGGGACAAATTGTTTTTGAATGGGATTTAAGCCTAGGAGAAGATACTGACGACCGAGAGATTTATGATACCGAAAACCCCTGGTACATCCCCGGCTTTGAGGATTAAGTGTTCGCGACAATGGTGCTAGTGAGTTCGCTCGCTATAGCAAATCATCCTGACCCACTCCATATTGTGAAGATCCCTTCACGAATTAGTAATGCGAAGACCATTATTAAATATTCAGTGGACCACCGAGAAGACCCTTATCAACTATTAGCAATTGCTATTACTGAATCGGGACTAAACGAGAAAGCTTATTCGCGTACCAAGGACTCTGGCTTGATGCAAATCAATTGCCGCTGGTGGTGGAAAAATCTCAAGTTCAAAAATATTAAGAAATGCCGTGTTGCGATGTTAGATCGACACGTTAATATTAAGACCGCCATTCATATCTTGGGATATTTTAGGAAGAATTTTAAACAATGCCAGGGCGATAATATTTATCGGTGTTACAACGGGGGTCAAGGATGGCAACGCTCGAAGAATATTAAAAAAATAATTCATTACTCTGGAAAAGTAAAGTGGAGAAAGAATATACTTGAAAAACATTATAGCGGCTTGATCAACTTCACTATGTTGTTGTTATGAAGGGCGCGACAGAGGACCAATCAATGAGCGAAACTAAAGAAGGGCAGCTTGCCGAAGTGATAGATCTGGAAACTTATCGTAACAAAAAAAGTCACCTGATTAAGAAAAAGCTGGATGAATTAGAAGAAATGTCAGAGCTGGTGTACAACACCTATTCAGAAGAAGAACAAATTGGTTTTGAGCGATTTAAAAAACTTTTAGAACTCTTAGAGTTAGGTGAATATGAAAGCACAGAAGACGAAGAAGAATAAATCAACTCCGGTTAAGCGCGGTCGGGGAAGACCGCGAAAGATAAAGCCAGATAAAATAGTTTGGAAACTGCCCGAAGGAATTCGTTTCGTTTCACGACGACCGGATCACCCTCACGCATTTACGCACCGATGGCTTGCATATAAAAATAACCAAGTCGTTGGTTATTATAGAACGATCAAAGAAGCGGAAGACGCACTTAATAAATAATGTTAAAGATCTATATTGCTTTAGGGATCACAGTGGTGATCCTTATAATAGAATTTATCATTATTTTTCACGACCTACCCAAAGACCTTTAGTCAGGGTTAACACAGAAAAATAAAAAAAAGAACATTACTAAGGGTTAGCCCTCTTGTCAGCCTCCTCACTTTAATGCTATATTATAGGTGAAGGTAAGGGATGATGAAAGATAAAAAAACAAACATGGAATACCGACTATTCAAAATGCTGGATATACTCATGGAGGATATGTCGGCAAGGATTACGGTCAAGAATGAGTATCCGGTTGATGGAAAATTACTTGAACAAGCACATGATCTGCTTGATGAATATGCCATACAGAAGATGCGAGAGCAAGATATAGGGTTTACACGAAAATCGACATTAGACCCATTAATTTAATTGACTTAAAGTTCCATAGGGTGTAAATTAGTTCTGTAAGGTTAAGGAGAAACTAAACAATGGGAAGAAAACACTGTTCATATTGCTACGGACGCGGACATACGCGCCCTACTTGCCCCGATATCCGAAAAGAGATCCGGGACAATCCTAACGGATATCAAGCTCAAGTGGCTGAAAGAAAAGCCAAAGAAAAGGCCCGACGCGGACCCACAGTCCGCCGATGTTCTTATTGTAAGGAAACAGGTCACAACAAGAAAACTTGTACGACCCTTAAATTTGATCGTGTAGAGTACCGAGTCAAAAACAAGAAATTTGCTAAGGCATTTATTGAGGGTTGCAAAGAATTCGGGCTTTATCCGGGCGCGTTGCTTGAGCTTATCCTTCCTGAAGAAATTTATGGAGATCGGGGGCTAGACTATCGCCAAAGCCAGCTAGAACGGCAAAGACAGGCTTTTGGCAACCTTGCGATGGTCATTGGTTTTGCCGAGCGGAACCTTAATAGTAACTTGGCTAATTCCGATAAATACTTGGGGCGAAACCAAGTTTGTTTGCGGGTGCGATTTCCAAATGGCAAAAAAACCCATTTGAGTCTTCCGCGTGAGTTTCAGCATATTGCCCCTAACTCTGACGAGTGTAAAAACGGATTTTGGAAAATGGGGTGTCCGGTGGATGCGTCAAAGATCGAAAGTGTCTTTTCGGCTGAATGGAAATCTGGCGATTTGTCGGTCAATCGTCAATTAGGGCTAGAGGGCTAAGGGTTTACACGAAAATCGACATCAAGATGAATTATTTAATTGACAAGTCACACACAACCATGAGAAGATAGGTTGTAAGGTTAAGGAGACAATACACATGGCTACACAAGGAATCAGTTTTTCACAATTCGCGCAGGTTGCGCCACATATCTTGCGGACACGCAAACCAATTATGGGACATGGAGCCCATGGTATCGGTAAGTCCGCTATTGTTTATCAATTGGCGGATAAACTCGCTAGCATTCTCGGTCTTGAAGATCCGAAATATGTTTATCCAGTAATCGAACGTCGTGCCAGTCAAATGGCTGATACCGGCGATGTAATCGGTGTTCCAGAGCCTCAAGACTCTGACTATGGTCGCATAACTACTTTTGCGCCTATGGGTTGGTTCGCTCGTGCTTGCAACGAACCTTGCATTATGTTTTTTGATGAAGTTGATCGCGCCAATAATGATGTGCGTCAATCTCTAATGGAATTGACCGATAGCCGAAAGATTGCCGGTCATACGCTTCACCCTGATACTGTGATTGTTGCGATGGTCAACGGTGGCAGTCATGATGAAAATAATGCCTATCAAGTCTCAGAACTTGATCCAGCGGAACATGATCGCTGGTGGCATGTCAATCTTGAACCTACCGTCACGGATTGGTTGGACTGGGGTCAAGGTCGCTTGACTGATATGGTCTGGAATTTCATTAACGATAATAAAGATCACCTTGAACATAAGGGTGAAATTGATCCTAATAAAGTTTATCCCTCTCGTCGTTCTTGGCATCACTTTGATAAGTGTATTCAAGATTCTGACCAAGCGGGTGTGAACTTGCTTGAATGTGAGGATGGAAAACTTCCAATGACTCTTTATTTCATTGGTGAGGGTTTCATTGGCCAAGAAGCGTCAATTGCCTTCAAGGATTATGTTGAAAAATATGAGACGCAAGTAAGCGTCAAGGATGTTTTGGCGGGTAAGAAACAAAACTTGATTAAGAAATTTCAAGTCAATGATTCTAACGCCATGATTGATAAACTCGCTGCAAGTGAGGAATTAAAAAACGGTCTTTCGACTGAACAAATTACTCACCTTGCCAAATTTATTTATTCCATTCAGGCTGAACTAGCTATGAAAGCTTGGGAAAAACTAACTAATGTTAGTCCTGATGTGGTCAAACAACTTTGGTCAACCGATGTTGCCGAAAATCTAAACTTCGGTGGTTATGTTGCCCAAATTGTCGGAGATACTGCCGACGACTCCTAACCAAGTAAGTGAACCCCCAAGTTTTAGCCGCTTGGGGGTTTGCTTGTTTTTCAAGGCTAATAAAGGAAAACAAATGAATCTAATAGAAATTAAAAATGCTGATAAGTGGGAACTTTACGAGTATGTAAAAGATATGGGATACGAGGTTTATCCCACTTCCACAAAAAAGAAATTGCGTGATTGTGCGCTTGATCTTTATTGGCGAATGAAAGAAAATCCCGGACACAATTTTGAAGAAGGCGCACGAGGAGCACACTAAAATGATGAAAGTTAAAAATTACGGTTCAAACCAAACACTCGTTCAGGATCTTGGGTGCCAAGTTCTTTACAGTTACGAAACCCCGGTTGCATTGATTCGCTCAAACCAAGCGTATAAGACTGACCGCAAATGGTCCGTCACAACCAGCAAACACATTAATCAGTGGTTACGCAAAGAGGGTTTTGATCCCAAGTCTCAAGACGAGGTAACACCAATTCCTCAAGACACTCTTGATAATTGGAAAGAAAGTGAGTTTGGACAATGCCAATAAGCCAGAAAAAACAAGACGCGATGATAAGCGTTCAAAGAATTAAAGATGGTGCCACTATTACAACAAATAGTGGCATGATCTGCACCCTGATTGATAATAAACAAGTTGTTGACGGGCATGACGATGGTGGTGCGGAATATGCATCGGTTAAGCGTGTTTGGCGCGTCCGTCGCTTGGACGATGAGCGCATGTTTCATCTTGGGGCTAATCACAAAGTATTATTGCTTGAAGGGGAAACTAAGTGGTAATAAAATCAGTTGATAGGTTCGAGGTAGGTGAATACACCACCACACACAAGATTAAAGATCTTGCGGGTTTGTGTTTGCTTGTGGGCTTGGGATATATGTTTACAACTATTTTATTTTTGGCATAAAGAGTGAAATCACAAACTGACATAAAGAAAAAACTTCAGGAAGTAGAAAACCTGATGGAAGATCGTAGAGGCGTTTTTCTTTATTGGTTAGGATTTAAAAGAGCACTGGAATGGATATTAAATGAACAAACAACAACAAAACCGAGCAACAAAAAATAAAATGATAAAACTTAATTCAATGGTAACATTAAACATTAGAGATCAACCGTGGATCGGTCAAGTGGTGGAGATAAGAAAAAGCATCGCATTGGTAAGGCTTTTAGATAACATGCATTATCACGCGGACTTGAGTGAACTAACTTTGTTTATTGTCAAGCCACCCACAAAAGGATAAAGAATAAAATGAGAAATTGGAAACCAATATTTATAGAAAATTCCAGAATACCAAAGATATTATCTTATGTGGCACCGATCAACATCGGAGCAATCACACTAGGCTTTATTGTATTCAGCAGAGGGGAGATAAGCGATAAGACCAAGCAACACGAGACTATCCATTTTCAACAATTCCTCGAAACATGCTTCGCGGGATTTTTTCTGATGTATGCCTACGACTATATTAAGAATTACATTCGCTTCCGCGATGGTGCGCTAGCTTACTACAACATCCGAGCAGAGAAAGAAGCATATCAACATCAGGAAACAAAAAACTATTTACAAACTCGACCACGTTGGAGGTGGATAAAATGGAAATAATAACACAAGACTTTTTTGCTTTACTTTTATTAACAACACTTGGCGCACTCGTAGCGTCAATGGCGTTCGCGCTCATCTTCATCCTTGAGGACTTCGTTCGCAATTTTAAGGACAAGCGATAGAGGTGGATGGATTTACCTTAAGCGTCATTGCGGTTTATGCAATTTTGTTTTTGGTGATGATTGGGACATACATTATAAAATAATTATGTCCTCTTGGCAGATACTCAAGATACTAATCGCTTTCGCGGTATGGGTTATTGTTTGCGAGATATTGATAAGAATGGACGGAGAATAATAAAATAAATATAATGGAAGTAATATGGGCAGCAATCAAGGGAATCTTAATCGGCTTTGGAATGATAATAGTAATTAAGGTTTTCGGATGGGACAAGAAAGATGATGATGAATAAAATAAAACAACTAACCGGGATAATAACAAAGCCCATATCCAGAGAGATACAAATGAAGATTCGCAAGAAACTCAATCCCTCAAAGATATGTGACTGGTGCTTGGGCGATCATAAGCATCAAACCAAACGCGGTTCAAAACTTTGTGGCGAGTGCTATGAAGAATATATGTGTGCGGTTGATACAAGAGAAATGTGAGCGGGAATGAAGAAAATAATAATTGAAAGTAAAACTCATGGTAGACATGAAGTCCTATTGGACGATGAAGATTATGAATGGGCAAAAGAATATAAGTGGTGCGCTAATAAGGTTTATCGTATCAAGAATAAAGACAAATTCTATGTAAGGAGAAACTCTCCCAGAGACTCTAACGGCAAGCAAGACAAAATCCATTTGCACAGAGTAATAACAAATGCCCCAAAAGGAATGTCGGTTGACCATATCAACGGGAACCCTTTGGATAATAGAAAAGAAAACTTGAGAGTTTGTACCAATCAAGAGAATCAAATGAACAGGGGAAGAACAAAAAACAATATGTCAGGATATAAAGGCGTTTACTATAGGAAGAAGAATAAAGATATGATTAACGAACGCTCAAAACCTTGGAAGGCACAGATAATGTTCAACCAAAAGGTTATATACCTCGGATTATATAAAACCAAAGAAGAAGCAGCAAGAGCCTATGACAAAAAAGCAATTGAATTGTTTGGAGAGTTTGCACAATTAAACTTTCCCGAAGAATGGGAGCATGTGCTTTGTAGGAAGAAGGTTGCCGGGGCATGAAAAATAAAAACATAGAAGAAAAGAAGTTCCTTCCAGAAGGATATAGATATCTTAAAGAAGGAGAACCCATAAAGCAAGGTGATTACTTTTTTGGGGAGATAAAAATAATAAATGGAGTAAGGTAAAAGACACAGGCGATACAACCAATTGGGTCAAAGAACAGGTAATAAGAAAGAGATAGAGCAAGAGCATATAAGGATATGGTTTATATAACTAAAGAGATATACAGTGGTAAGACGTTGGCAAGTAATGGATCGTCAAGTTGTGGAAGTGTTGGAAATGAGTAAAATGAGGGATCGTGGTGAAGAATGGGGGAATGTGGGGGCTGTACTTAGCTCATTCACACTTTGTCAAGGTAATTATGCGGCATACAGAAAAATACTTGTTTGTCAAGTTAAAAATAACGGATCATAAAGATAATTATTTGTCAAGTTAAATCGTCATCAGGGTTATCCTGTAAATCGACATCGGCATTAAATAAATGGTTGACAGCCTAAGCGCAAGAATGAGATACTTAAAGCATGGTTGAGAGTGAAACGAAAACAGAAACACAATACGATTTGGATATGCGGATCTACAAAATGCTACAGGACGAACCGTTTTTTGCGATCCTATCGCGACATTTAAACAAGGTTGCGACGACAACTGTATCGACTGCGGGTATCCGGTTTAATAAAGATCAAGCACGATTTGAACTAATCTATAACCCGTCGTTTCTTGCGGGCGAAAACCCACAACTTCCGATAAATGGTGCGCAAGGTGAAAAGTGGGTGTTAATGCACGAACTTTATCACGCAAGTCTCGGACACTGTACCGGGCGGACGTTGCCCGACTATGATCGAAAGTTGGCAAATTGTGCGATGGATCTTGCAATCAATAGCCTTCCAAACATGAAAGCCACTGCGCCTGAATGGGTTTTAATGCCGGGTCGCTTAAGCCATGCTTTTTTGGAAGGCATGTTTGAAATGTCTTCGGAATGGTACGCTAAACAACTTGAGGCGGATCAAGAAAAGAATCCAGAAAATAAAGGTGATTCACCAGAAGGCCAGTTCGACGATCATGAAGATTTTGAACCAAGCGAGGGTGGTGACGAAGGCGAGTCAGCCGAAAAGATGATCGCAGAAAAACGATTGGCCGATGCGGTTGCCCAAGCTGCGCAAGAATGCGACTATGGTGACGGTGATGGCGGACAGCCCAAAGGTTGGGGCAGCGTGTCAAACAAGATGCGCTCGTCAATTAAGAAATTCGGGAACTCAAGAAAATCAAAACTTGATCCAAAAAAAGTTCTTGCATCATTCATCAAAGCGAGTGTTGCGGCTGAACATAAGACATCGGTAACAAAAAGAAATAGACGATTACCAGGAAAGAAATTTGGTCGTCGTACAATGCACCGAGCAAGTATTGCAATCAGCATTGACCAATCAGGATCGGTTAGCGATGAACTATTAGGAAAAGTATTCGATTGGCTTGGTGAACTAGCAAAGTTTTCAAGCTTCACAGTAATACCATTTGACCATGAGGTCTTCGAGGAAAAGGTTTATGTCTGGAAGAAAGGCGAGAAACGTGCAAGAGAGCGCGTATTACATGGCGGGACATGCTTTGATGCTCCTACAAAGTTTGTCAATAAGGGAAAGTTTGACGGTCACATTATCATTACTGATATGATGGCTCCTGCTCCTGTTCGTTCAAAGTGCCAGCGAATGTGGATCACTGATAAATATGGCGCTAATCGCTCTTATGGCGGACACAAGCCAAAGAGTGAAAGGGTGTTGGTACTATAATGGAAAGTTGTAGAAGGCGTGGCAAGTGGCTCAAAGAATATACAGCTACACAACGTTGCACAAAGAAGCAAAAATTACAAGCGTGGATCGATCCTGTGACTGCTAAAATGTTGTTAAATTATATTGAGGAACGTACTGGCAATATAATGATCGCGCCGAAGCATGTACGCGAGCTTTGTGGGCAATTGCGTCACCGTGGTGCGCTAATGGAGTTATTATAATGGAAGATGTCGCGGCTATAAAAATAAAAAGAGAAAAAGCTTTAGGTATGGTTACAGCATCAATGGCTGTGATTCTACAGATCTATGACTTAGCCTTGAGTGCCGAGATAATTGCCACCGCAAAGGAAAAATATGGCACACCACTGATAGAAACTTTAATGAACGAACTAATATCATCGGGTTATGCTACAGATTTAAAAACATTACCAGAAGATATATTACAACAACGTGCGATGCTTAATATGATTAAGCCTTTGCCCCTAACATGGATGAAGACCAGGAATTAAAAAAGATGAATGAAACCAATAACATGAATACAGAACCAACAATCATTGTGGACCTAGAAGTTCTCGCAAGAGAAGTTGCGCAACCTGTATTGCTAACGCAACCAGCGCAGCCAAAGAAACGTGGACGACCAGAGAAGATAAGCAAGGAGATGTTTACTGAAGCGTGGAACAATTGCAACAGCCTGAAAGAAGTGTCTGAACTGTTGGGTGTGCCAGCGTTGTCAGCAAGTGTGAAAGCTTCCAACCTGCGGAAGACTGGACGCAATTTAAAAATGTATAAGCGAGGAGCAAAGCGCAAGACAGCTTGCAAAGCAAGTTAGATTGCAGTGTGCAACCGGGGTTGCGGGGGTGGCACCGACCCCAGCCCCCTCCCCGGAATGTACGTCCCCCCGGTAGACGGGCCCGGCGAAAAGTGCGCTAAGTACGTTCACGATGCGCCTGGAAATTTTGGAGATATGAGAGCATGATCAAAGAAGAATTCAAGAAACTTAAAGTTGGCGACCTACTAGAATGGAACAATACAGTCACAACTAATACAAACCCTTTCGGCGTCGTAACACAATCCAATCATAGTTTTCAAAGCGCAAACACGCAAATCATGAAGTTTCACCAAGTCTTAATCAAATGGAGTAATCACGATGATATTTGCATATATCACGAATTTGATTCTCACACCTTGCAACTTCTCACACTAATCGCGGAGGCAAAAAAATGAGCCAAAATATATTTGACAGATTTGACCTTGGCGATTTGGTAAAGCATACGAATTGGGGCGGCATAAAAGACGGTAAGCGTAACGCTCTCATAACCTATGGCGTGGTGTCTGCAATAAGAACACACGAAACACCAATCCTCCCAGAACGAAAAGTAGAAGTTACAATTCAATACATTAACGATTATCTGTCAAAGGTACATTACAATAATCGCAATACAGGTGCCTTAACAAAATTAGAAATTATCGCAAAAGGCAAAACCAATGCTAAGAAAAACAGATAATAAATTACTTTTAGATAGATTCGATATTGGTGATCTTGTTAGCAGCGGAATCAGAATTAAACCAATTCACGGGATCGTGATAAAACTTAAAAAACATAATTATCCAATATCCGGCTTGCACAATACCGGAGTTAAAATCAAGTGGCTCAAACACACCGGGGAAATCCGTGAAATGTGGTATTTGTTGGACGAAAAAAATTGGTGGATCAAAAAAATTGTGATTTTAGCCAAAGCCCGTCGAAACTCGTAAGGGTATCCACAGAAAAGATCAATAAATCGACATAATGTAGGGTTTACCTGCTTGACCGACATAATAAATTAATGCTATATTATAGGTGAAGGTAAGGGATGAAAGAAAAAATAAAAGCAATTCTAATCGCGGTCTTGACGGTCTTGACAATCGGGTCGGCAATCGCGTTAGTCGATAACCCCAAACCAAACAACCTCAGTGCGAGCATTACTCGCGAGATTAACTTAACAAAGTGGCTGAATAAGCCAAGGAAAAAATAACATGCTAAACGAAAAAAAACAAAACGAAATTCGAGTTCTCGCAAAATACTTGCGTTTAGAGATCAGCAGCCTAGAAGATCTGGATTTCGTCGTCAAAGAATTATTCAAGGGTAGGGCTGAAGTTTTGCCGGACAATCAAGGTCAATTAAACATTTATACTGGACATACTTTTGGTATGCATACAGGCGATATTACTTGCTTGGAAACCAAAGAATTTTTGGACTCTTAATCTTAACCCTTTAACCGGCTGGACAAGCCAAGGAATTAAACAATGTTTGGAATTCTAGAAAAAATGGACAAGTTCTCAAATGAAATAATGACAAGCGAGGAAAAAATCTCGTTTATGCAAGAGATCATTAATAGTGGTCTGGTTTGGGATATGCATCAAAAGTATATCGCTCAAGCTTCTCAATATTTGAGTGATGGTCAATGCCATTATGCCTTTATGGAAAACATGGTCAATCCTGTTAAAAGCGAGACTGTAAAATAATGCCCCAATTTTCAACAAAAAATAAAAGTTGCGTTTGGTTCTTCCTTGGACACGATCTAAGTGCGGACGATCCAAAACTTTTAGAATTGTTGAAAAAATACAAAGTCAAAGCCGACTTCCGCGACTATCGTGGTCGTTCGGCTGTCTTTGTCAACAACGCTTATCGGATTAGTTCAATTCGCAAGCGTTTGTGGGGGCACCCTTGGGCAATCCATTCCGATTGGCTGGCAGAAGACACGCGATACCGTGAGGAAAAAAATAATGATTAAAGATGGAAGCTTTGTAAAGCATACAATTGGCGAAACGCTTGAGGCGGGATGGTTAGTTCAAATTAAACGTCCTGGTGAGTTTACGACAAGCGAACTTGGTTTTGGGGATGGTCCATATACGGGAATTGTGCTTAAGCGCGATGATAATGGTGCGTCCAAATATTGGCGGATACTTTTGCCAAATGGAAAAAAGCCAATCGTGAAACCTGATGAAGTTGAGTTGATCGCGGGGTAATGCGAATGTCTGTGGAAGAAAAAAATAAACCAACAACTTACAAACCTGGTGACTTGGTTAGAAATAGAACTTTAAATGTTGCGGGTGATGACTGGGAGCATCACATGTGTATTGTCGTGAAGGCAAGAAAGGCTTGTATAACTGGCGAAACAATTTATTCTGTACGATTTCCTAATGGAAACATTGGTGGTACGTGGGCTTGTGATATGGAGTTGATAGCTAGTGCATGACTGGGACGAGGAAAGAATCCGCACTTATAAATGTGGAACGCATCCAAAAAAAGGCGATTTAGTTGTTCGTCATTTCTGTAACAAGGACTTGCCTAAAGATTATTGTTATGGAATTGTTACGGGAAAACATAAACTTGGCACGGGGTTGGTATTGCCTGTGATCTTATGGTGTGGTCGGCCTCATCCAGTGCGGTGTATATCGCGGAAAGTTGAATTGGTGGTAAGAAATGAAAAATAAAAATTATAGATTCCAACGAGGCGATTTAGTCAAAAATAAAAAGTCTGTGACTTGGCGTAATCAAGAAGCGATGGGCGTCATTATAGAAGACGTAGGTATGTTTAGTGGTCGTCAACTTGTTAAAATAAAGTGGATTAAGTCAAACTTGCCGGAAGAAACTAAAAACTTGTGGCAGACTTATTATGCTAAAAGTCTTGAATTAGTTGCGAGTGTGTCCAAATGAAGAAAAAATTTCCGTCAAGCTTCGCTATCGGTGAATTGGTTGAGGTTGTTGATTCGATTGATGGCCCCATTGAGGGACGAGATATTGAGGCGGGAACCTTGGGCGTTGTTGTCGAGCAGCATGGTATGTCACAAAATTATTATGTGGTTCACTTACCTTGTGGAGAAAATCAAATTATGTCTTACAAGTGGATAAAGAAGGTGTCTCATGAATCCTGAAGAATTTGGGATTGGTGATCTTGTAGAAGATATTAAAGCTCCTGGTTCTCAAGGTGTCTTCACTGGATGGGGCTATAATGGCTTTGAACAAACCTGTGGGGGTGTCGAGACTAAGATCGCGATCATTACTTGGTTCAAGCACTGGGAAGGTAAGCCGGGATCTTCTTGGCGTATCTGGACAACAGAATTAAATTTGCTTGCGAAAGGAAAAACAAAATGTTTAAAGCTGGCGATTTAGTAAAGATACTTAATGTTTATATGGAAAGCGATTTAGGCATTATTATTGAACAAGGTAAAAATCCCTGTGAGGGCGAACAAATGGCTATTACCACGGCAGAATGGCTTGTGCATTTATCGGATGGTCGAAGGGTTTGGCTTTTCGCAAATGAGATAGCAAATGTTTAATATTGGAGATTTAGTCTATCAAAAAAGAGCAGAGATTTCGTTCGGTCTTGGGATTGTGGTGGGAATATCTGATCGCACTGCTGGACCGGATAACCCGAAGGTGTTTGCGTATCAAGTTCATTTTGCTAAAGGCAAAAAACACGGCTTTAGCGATTCAGTTCCCAAACGATGGTTCTTAGAACAAGACATAGAATTAGTTAGTGAGGCAAAAACAAATGTATAAATTTAAGATTGGAGATCTTGTTAAGGGTAATACTGAAGTTGCGCCGTTTGGAGTTGCGGCTTTTAGTGGATATGGCATTGTTATGAAAACTCTTAGTGGAGGTTCCCACCGAAAAAATCAAAGTGTTTTTGTTCATTGGCAAGATCATCCTATAGATACTTGGGTGGTCGCGCCAAAATTAATAATGGTTGCGGAGGCAAAAAATGAAAAAACAATTTAATGTTGGCGATTTGGTTGAGGGCGGTTTTGGCATATTGCATCACGATTATGGTTTTGGAATCATAATCCAAAAAAAACGCTTTGCCCCCCAAGTATATGCTTATCAAATTCATTGGTCCAATCATCATCCAACATGGGAACCAGTAAAACAATTAACATTGGTGGCAAAAAATGAGTTACAACAATGATGTTTATAAATTAGAAATTGGTGATCTTGTGGAGCGCATTACATGGGATTCATTCGCTAAAAAACTCGGTGTCGTGGTGGGGATTGGTGAAGACGTACCAAGCCCCGGTCCTGGTGGTCATATGATAAAAGTGTGTTGGGCAGATAATTATGGAACCTTCTGGGCTCAACCTAGTAAACTTAAATTAATAGCAAAGGCAAAGAAAAATGAAAAATAAGAATCTGAAAGAAGCTAATGAAATATACAAGCGATTGAAAATGCAAAAACAAAAGAAAGCAGACGCAGCGTTGCAAGCGGTAAAATTTAAAGTTGGTAATGTCGTAGAATTTGTAGGAGGTGACTTTAGTAATCCTGCACCGGGATTGTATGGTGATATTTATGGTTTCGCGGGCGGACGCTTAACTTCAAAAGCCAAGCGCGGCGCATATGGAACTATATTTGTAGAGTGGGAGAATGGGAAAAATACCGCACACCGTTATCATAATCTTAAGTTTGTTGCAGAAGGATGGGATAATGTTTAAGAAAAATGAAATAGCAAAAGTTCGTATGGGCTTGCATAATCGCCCCTGCCGTGTTAGAATTGTGGATGTGGTTGGTGACGATGCGATGGTTGAACAAAATAATGGAACCATTTCTATTGTGGATGTTAATGAATTGCTTCCTATCCTTGAGGGGAACAGGAAAAGTTCTCGACGAAGCGCAAGGAAATAAAAAGAAATGGATTGCTTAGATTTTAATATTGGCGACTTGGTAACGGTAAGAAAGACGCGGGAATTGGGCGTCATTGTAAAACTTGGTAGAGAGTATCCTGAAGCGGAGTTTAGTCGGTATCGTTCGCAGTTCGCAGATATTAAATGGCATGATATCGAAAAGCCTTGTAGAATTTATAAATGTTATGGAAACTGGGACGTAGTAGAGGTGGTGGTTCGTGCGAAAACATAGAAGAAAAATATGGGACAGCGGCCGGGACGCAAATGCTTTTTATAAACGGAAAGCGGGCGCACACGATCATAAATTAACGAAGCGCAACAAGACGCGACAAAAGATTAGAAAGATTAAAAAAATCTTGGAGGAATACTGATGTTTTTTGAAAAGGGTGATCTTGTTTGTGAAACCAAACACCCTAATAGACGAGGGTATATTTGTGAAGTCTTAACGGGTAAAAACAGTGATCGTGACTATCTTGAAGTACGGTGGCTAAACTTTCCGTGGGGCAATCCACATACGCGGACTCTTGAGTTTCCCAAACACATGATTATACTTGCGAAAGGAAATAAAAATGAGAAATAAATTTGAAATCGGCGATCTGGTTAGCCACACACTCCGACCCTATACCGGAGTTATTGTCGAAATAATATACCAAGAACACTTATCGTACAAGAGAGCACCGATGTATAAAGTTGCTTGGGAGTATGGCGAGTGGATGTATGAAGTGGAAGAACAATTAAAAATAGAAGCCAGGGCGAAGTGTGCATGATGGAATTTGATAAAGGCGATTTGATAAAATCTAATCTAAGCAGTACCGTCTTTGATGAAAAAGATTGGTACGGAATTATTCTTGATGTTTGTAAAGATGCTCCTCACAAACATCCTGTTCTCGCGAACAAGTATAAGATAAGATGGTGCGGTGGTGCAACCTCGTGGCTGTTTGGGCACTCCATTGATTTAGTTTCTCGGGGCAAGAAGTAGTTATATGTATGAAAAGACTTTCCGTATTCTCCGTAGGAGATCTCGTAAGACAGAAATCAATCTTGTCTAGTAAGACTGGTGGCTATGGAATTATTATTGCAGTTATGCCCAATAACATTAAGTGTCTTTGGAGTGATGAGGAAATAAGATGGCTACAATCCAGACAACTCTATCTTATAGCAAAAGGTCAAAGAGGCCACCAATCCTAAAACAGTTTTTTACTATCTATTTATTAATGTGATCCATAAAGATATAATATATAATATTGGAGATCTAGTAACTTACCGTGAAGATTTACTTGGTGTGAAAGGTCACACAGGAATTGTTATTAATGTTTTTACTGATGGCGATGATATATGTTATATGATGGTAAGGTGGCATGACGGCGAAGTTTATCCTGAACTCGGGAAGCATATTGTTTTGTTAGCAAGAGCAAAAAATGATAAATGATAAAGCAAGCAAGGGTGATTTGGTAATGTTTCGAAAGCCAAACGTTCGATGGACCGACAATGAAGAACCATATATCTACGGACTGATTAAAGAAATAATTCCGCCCGGTAGTGGATGGAATAATGGGCGACGATTAAAATATAATGTTCTTTCCTCCGAAGGAAGATTTTATCATGAAGTAAATCATGAAAAAATTATTATTCTGTCTAGAGTAAAAAAGGCTTGATCTTTTTATTTTCCTCTGATATAATTCTTATAATCAATAGGTGAGTGATCACCAAGGAAAAAAATATGCAAGAAGTTAAATCAAGTTTAGTCAAATCAATTGGCTATAATCCACTAACCGAACAACTATCCGTTGTTCTTCATACTGCACCTACTACTGTTTTCAATTATGATGGTGTATCACGCACAACGTTGAATAATTTTAAAGGTGCAGATTCTAAGGGTCAGTTTTTCAACTCCAAGATTCGCGGGCGTTTCCCCACGTCTAAATCTGTAATCTGACTCACAAAAAACTATAATGTTTTTGGGCACTCCTTGAAAGAGGGGTGCCTTTTTTCTTTAAGAATAATAAAATTTATGATATAGTTATTATATCGTGAGTGGACCAAAAGATCTGGATACGCTCTATGACAAGTACCCTCAATTATTTCCTAAAAATTGTATCACATGCAATAATGGATGGTTTACAATCATTGACCACATGTGCCTTGCAATACAAACTTATATAGATGGAGAAATGGGAGAAGAACTTAAATTCCCCGAATTTGTTTCTATACAGGAGAAATTTGGAGTCTTAGATATTTGCATAGACGACAGTGACAACATAATTGATATTGTAAAAAAAAGCTGTGAAATCTTAAGCTATCATACCTGTGAATATTGCGGAGACGCAGGGGAACTATATTGTTCTGCGAAGTGGAGAAATTGGAGTTATTATAAAACTTTGTGTTTAGACCACGCAATAGAACACTATTATTACGCATTGTATAGAGATGCAGAATTTTCAAAAGGATAATAAATGACAAAAGATATTTTGTCCTATGACGCCAAATTATTTTTGGATGTCTTACAGGATAGATTTGAACCACAAATTAAAAAACTATTACTAAACCGAAAAAACCGAAAAGGTAAAATACCAGCACGCATAATGGATGCAGAAAGTGAAGATCCACAATGGAAAGTGCTGCCACCACCTAAAGACATTTTAGATAGACGAGTAGAAATCACAGGACCACCAGTTAGAAAAATGATCATCAATGCCCTAAACTCAGGGGCAAATGTTTTCATGGCTGACTTTGAGGATTCCAATTCTCCTACTTGGGAAAACTGTATAGACGGTCAGCAAAATCTTTATGACGCAGTAAGAAAAAAAATAGACTTTGTTGATCCCAAAACACAGAAGGAATATAAACTAAATAAAAAAGTTGCGACTCTATTTGTTCGTCCTCGTGGATTACACTTGGTAGAAAAAAATTATAATAATATCCCGGCAAGTCTCTTTGATTTTGGATTATACTTTTTTCATAATCACAAACAACTTCTAAAAAACGGAACTCGACCATATTTTTATTTACCTAAAATAGAACACTATAGAGAAGCTAGGTTGTGGAATGAAATATTTTCTTTTGCAGAAAGCTCTTTTGATCTTCCTGTAGGGACAATAAGAGCCACAGTGCTTATAGAGACGCTGCCCGCAGCTTTTCAAATGGACAAAATTTTGTATGAACTCCGAGGGCATTCTGTAGGACTAAATTGTGGACGATGGGATTATATATTTAGCTTCATCAAGTCCTTATCTCTTTCGAGAGGGGCCGTGCTTCCAGATCGCGATCAGGTAGGAATGACTGAGCATTTTATGCGCTCTTATACGCAACTGCTAATACAGACTTGTCATAAACGCGGGGCTCACGCAATTGGAGGGATGGCTGCACAAATACCTATCAAAGATGATCCTGAAGCAAACCACGTTGCTATGAACAAAGTCCGCGCCGACAAACTTCGCGAGGTTCAAGACGGACACGATGGAACTTGGGTGGCTCATCCTGTTTTAGTGGATGTAGCCAAGGAGATTTTTGACGAACATTTAAAAACACCAAACCAAATTGATAAACAACTTTATTTAAATTATTCTATTGAGTCGGACGATCTCTTATGCACTCCAAAGGGTCAATGCACCGAGGCTGCCTTAAGAAAAAATATAGGTATTGCCTTTCAGTATATAAACTCTTGGATAAATGGTAATGGATGTGTCCCAATCGATAATCTTATGGAAGATGCTGCCACGGCAGAAATCTCAAGAGCACAAATTTGGCAGTGGCGAAAACACAAAATATATTTATCTAATGGAAAGCAGGTCACAAACAAATATCTTGGATTGGTGATAAACTCTGAAATAAAAAAATTTGAACACTACAAAAAGTTTGAAGAAACAAGTATAATTCTAAATAAGTTATGCTTTAGTGAGGAAATAATTGACTTTCTGACTTTAGAGTGTTACGATAATTTATGTGGATGATTGGGGGGAATATTTACCAATGATAAATAGATGGAATGGAATTGAGAAATCCTATAATAAAAAGGACGTGCTTGAACTTAGAGGGAGCAAGAAAATTGAATATACCCTTGCTAAAGATGGAGCCGAAAAGTTATGGGACTTACTAAATAAAAAAGACGCTGTGCGGGCCCTAGGAGCCCTTACGGGAAACCAAGCGGTACAACAGGTCAAAGCTGGATTGAAAGCAATCTATCTTAGTGGCTGGCAAGTTGCGGCTGACGCAAACCTTGCTGGTGACATGTATCCTGATCAAAGTCTTTATCCGGCGAACAGTGTTCCACAAGTTGTTAAGAAAATTAATAAAGCTTTTCAGAGAGCCGACCAAATCGAAAGTGTTGAAGGAAATAATCAAATTGATTATTATGCGCCAATCGTTGCGGACGCTGAAGCTGGCTTTGGTGGACCGCTGAACGCTTATGAATTGATGAAGGGAATGATTGAGGCTGGTGCTGCGGGCGTACACTTCGAAGATCAGTTGGCTTCTGAAAAGAAATGCGGGCATATGGGCGGAAAAGTTCTTGTTCCAACAAGCCAATTTATTCGTACCCTGACTGCGGCAAGATTGGCGGCTGATGTGTGCGACACTCCAACTGTATTGATTGCTCGCACTGATGCCAATAGCGCAAAGCTTATTACCTCTGATGTGGATGAGCGAGATCATAAATTTATGACTGGCGAAAGAACACCGGAGGGATTTTATAAAATCACAGGTGGTTTAGAAATGGGGATCGCTCGTGGTTTAGCTTATGCTCCTTATGCAGACTTGCTATGGCTTGAGACTTCAACACCATGTCTTGAGGAGGCAAAGAAATTTGCTGACGCGATTCATTCGAAATTTCCAGATAAATTATTAGCTTATAACTGTTCCCCATCTTTTAACTGGGAAAAGCATTTGGACAAATATACGATTGCTATGTTTCAAAACTCTTTAGAAAAAATGGGATACAAATTCCAGTTTGTAACTTTGGCTGGATTCCATTCATTAAATTATAGTATGTTTTCTTTGGCTAGGGATTATAAAGATTTAGGGATGACTGCTTATTCTGAATTGCAACAAAAAGAATTTGATCAAGTTCATAATGGATTTACTGCTGTAAAGCACCAACGAGAAGTCGGTACAGGCTATTTTGATAGGGTTTCACAGATTATTAGTGGGGGCGAGTCTTCAACCCTAGCATTAATAAATTCTACTGAAGAAGATCAATTCTAAACAATTTTTTTTCCTTGACACGCACATCCTCATAGTTTAGAATAGTATTCATAAGGTCGCAACTCGACTCAAGGAAACTATGAGGGGAACACTAGCATTTATTATTTTAATAAATATCTTCCAATGTGAAGAACGTCCGCAAATAACGTGCAATAACAATTTTTTTAAATGTGCTGAAGACTGTAGTAATATATGTGCGAGGTCAATAAATTTTGCTCATGAGTTTGGAAAATGTTTTACTATTTGTAATGAACCTTGTCGAAAAGAGTATTGTAAAAAATAAATTATGATGAACAGGAATAGATTCAAAATTGGAGATATGATAGTTTCCGCTTGCGGTGATTATGGGTTGGTGCTGAAAACAGGACCAAATCCTTATGTTAATGGCGGAAATAAGATGGGTGTCTATGCACACTGGGCGAAAGAAAAGCTTTCGTTTTGGATGGATATGGATGAGCCCGAGCTTGAGCTATTTGCTCAAAAGGAGAAGAAGAATGAGTGTTGAAGTCATTGGTGCTCTTATAGTTGTAGGACTTGTAGGCACATTTTTTTATTTGCGTTCTCGCAATAAATAAGAGGCAATAATGCCAAAACAATTAGTAATAACTGATTATATCGGTTTAGCGACTATGGTCGCGACTTTTGGGCTAATGTTAGCCTTTTTGTTATAAGGAGAAAAATAAATGAAATTTAACAAAAAAACAATGCAAAAAATTGGACTTGGTGCCCTCGTTATGGGTACGATGTTGTTGATCGGTAATGTGGCGATGGCTTCAGAAACCGGAGTGTGGACCACTCTTAGTGTGTCCGGTAATCTAACCAAAAATCTAACCCTAAATGTTGGGGAAGAATTGCGGTTTGGAGATATTGCTGGTCCAACGTTGTCTAGACAACATACCGACATTGGTGTCACTAGTCAAGTTAGTGATATTGTTAATGTTGGTGTTGGGTATCGCAACGTAAGCACTGGTGAGCAGCGCGTTTCGGTTTCACTTGGGTTGCGACTTTTGACGGGAACTATTAATTTAGATAGTTTGTCAAAGTTGGAATTGCGAGATGGAGATACCATTCGTGGGCGAACTTCGCTTTCGGCAGTCGCATCAGTTGCGGGTGTTGCACCTTTTGTATCAGACGAAGTGTTCGTTGATGATTCCGGTGTGACCGGCAATCGTGCTACAATTGGCGTAAGCAAATCGCTTACCAATTCGGTTGGAGTTAACGCATTTTATATGCTCAATTCCGCCATCGGAGATACTACGACCAGTGCTCATATTTTGGGTCTTGGACTTAGCGCATCACTATAATAAAAATTAGGTAAAAAAAGATATTTTTTTGGGGGCAATAGCCCCCTTTTTTTTGCTTACTTTTTAAGTCCAAGTGTGTTAATATACTCTTATGAAAAGCGCACTTATAAACGGAGATTCTTTGGAAATTCTAAAGAAATTACCGGACAACTCTTTCGACTCGATGGTAACTGACCCGCCCGCAGGAATTGCATTTATGGGTAAAAAATGGGATAAAGATAAGGGTGGGCGCAAGTTATGGATTGCTTGGCTAGAATCTATTATGACCGAAGCCTTCCGCACTCTCAAACCAGGAGCGCACATTTTAGTTTGGGCAATTCCCAGAACAAGTCATTGGACTGCTACCGCAATTGAAAATGCCGAATTTGAAATCAGGGATGTTGTTACACATATTTTTGGAAGTGGGTTTCCTAAGTCTCACAACATAGGTAAAAAAATAAAAGAATTTGAAGGTTGGGGAACAGCTTTAAAGCCAGCCAGCGAACATTGGATTTTAGCAAGAAAACCTTTATCGGAAAAAACTATTGCTGCCAATGTTTTAGAACACGGTACAGGTGGTATTAATATTGATACGAGTAGAATAGGAACCGACGTGAGAACCTATGATCTCAAAGGCGGGGAAAATTTAAATAAGTTATCCAGAGAAAACGCAGGTGATAGTAAAGATGCTAAAGGATGCGGTGCTTATGGTACTGGTGCTAAACAAGTAAGCATCGGGAAAGCAACTGTCCAAGGTCGTTTTCCTGCTAATCTTGTTCTATCTCATAAACCGGGTTGTAAACAAGTGGGCACCAAAGAAGGAAAAGGTTATACCATCAATAGATTTACCGATGGAGCCAAACCTTTTGGTAATGGCGCGGGTCATCCTTATAAAGTAGAAGATCAAGGACCAGAAACGATTGCGGTTTGGGATTGCGATGATGATTGCGCAATAAAAACCTTGGATGAGCAAGCAGGTATTTTAACAAGCGGAGAAATGAAGGGAAAGATTAAAGGCAAAACCGGCAAAGACACTTTTGGTTCGTATAAAGGCGAAGCAACGGAGCAACCTTATTATGCCGATAGTGGTGGGGCTTCAAGGTATTTTTATTGCGCTAAAGCTTCAAAAAAAGAGAAAACATTAAACAAAACAATAGAAAATAAGCATCCTACTGTAAAATCTCTTAAATTAATGAAATATTTAATCAATCTTGTAACGCCTCCTGGTGGGGTTGTGCTCGATCCTTTTATGGGGAGTGGTACGACCGGGCAAGCGGCATTAGAGGACGATTTCGGCTTTGTGGGGATTGAATTAGAGGCTGAGAGTTATGAGATCTGCAAAAAACGCTGCTCAAGTATAGAAACCCTAATTGTTAATAAAAAGATAGAAGAAAAAAGCGTTGATCAAGTTGCTTTAGTGTGATATTATACTAATATGATGAAAAATAAAAAATATTTGGTCATTGATACCGAAACGGGTGGTCTTGATCCAGAAAAAAACAGTATTTTGAGTATTGCGGGTGTTTTATGGGAACCAGGAAAGACAGTTGAGCCCGTTTTTGACCTATATGTCAAAGAACACTTCATAAATGTTGAAGAAGCAGCACTAAAAGTCAATAAAATTGATATGAATGAAGTACACTTAGCTGATGAACCGTATATCGTTGTAAAAAAGATTCAAAATGCCTTAAATGAACGTCTTGGTCAAGACAGAAAAGCAATTCAGCTTGTTGGTCACAATGTTGCCTTTGATATTGCGTTTACAAAACGACTTTATCGTCATGCGGGCTTAGAAAAAGAATATAGCAACGACTTTCGCGATAGAGCGATGGATACTTGCTCTATTTTGGAATTTTTGATGCTTTCGGGCAAAGTGGAAGGATATAGGGCCTCCGGTGATGTTTTATTCAAAGCAGCGGGTGTTGTTATCGAAGAAAAAGACCGTCACACGGCTTTAGGTGATGCTGTAGCTACAGCTTATGCTTTAGAGTCGCTAATTAAGAAATTTTAGGAGAAAATTATGTCAAAAGATAAAAAGAAAGCGTGGGGAACCTTAATAAATGAGAAACCAACACTACAAGAGATTGCCAACTACTATAAGGGCAAAGGCGGCGGGCCCGAAGGTGAATCGCACGTTATTGATGCAAATGCCGATAAAAAAGAGGGATTTGTGTGGGTTTATAGCACAAAAGCGGACGCAGCAAAGATCATTGAGCGTTGTGGAGACGCAATTTTAGATTATAGCTTCTTAGATGCACAAGGAGTTCAATTAAAGATTGATCGCAAAGCTTTTCGCGGAATACATTGTGCATTTAGAAATGTCAAATAACATTTTCCTCAACTATTTAGGTTGAGGGAAGCAAATGGCAAACGGTCTTTATACAACATTCTTATCAGCACTGATGAACAAACAACTTGATCTAGATACAGATCAAATCAATGTTGCGCTCCTTGATTCGGGATATACAGTCAATTTAACGGTTCAAGATCACTATAGCGCATATTGTGCCGCGCATCAAATACAAACAGGTATTTTATCTAATAACACAATCACATCAGGTGTTTTCAACGCAGACAACTATGAATTTCCGAATGTTACACATGGATCAAACGCTAAATACATAGTAGTGTATCACGACACTACGGATCAACTCATCGCTTACTTTGACACCGATTCAAATGGGGCAATAGATATTCCTTGCATTGGAAACGATATTCATACTGAATGGAATGCTAGTGGCATACTTGCCTTTGCAGGTTGCCCCTAGGGTCTTATTCAATGGGAAACACCAATAGATATATAATAACATCCTTATCGAGTTCTATTCAGCAACGAACTTTTAAAAATGGTGCGGTAGTCGCCCCTTTTGGTTTTGGTCATCGAGGCCTTCAAAATTTACGAGGAACGTGCCAGCCCTATTCATCTTTTCCAGGGGGCTCAATGCCAGCTTGGAATCGCGAAGATTGCGGCGTACCTGACGATACAGTCAAAATGCTCTTGATAACTCAAGACAGCCCAGTCTATACGCCGGTTACTTACGGAACACAATGGTATACAGAAATTGTGGATGCAGAAGTAACCACCACATCTTCAACACACGTTGGATCTATGTTTCTAGAACCTATTATAAATGAAATAACAATTTTGGCGTCAGACAATGGGGCTCTCTCCAACTATGTAAGCACTCAAATAAGAAATTCCACAGATAATCACCTAATGGCTTCGTTTGAGATTACGTTTGGAACAACATCGAGTGCTACAGGGGTGATTAATATACAGCCCGGTGTGATAAATAATTGGTATGATATTTACTTATCCGCGAGCACAAATCCGGGCACCGCTAGCCTAGAAGGAATTTTTGTGGAATACAAAATCTAAAACTATTTAGAGGTACAATTATGGCAGCATGTTCAATAGATTTAATTACGAATACTGAAGTATCAGGAACCACATCCACACTTGTCGGATCGGCTCGCATTCTCTCTGGCTCAAATACTAATTTTTCTTTCCGTGCGATGATGGGTACTGCAACTTTCACCACAGCATCTCTAGAGGTAAAAAGATTTACTGGTGGGAGTAGTGTGACTTCCCTGGAAGCCACCGGAAGCTTACAGGATGTTTCTGGTTCTGCTGTAGCTATTCCGGCTAATGATTGGTATGAATTTTATTTATCCGGTTCGACAGCGGGAACTATATCTTTAGTTAAAGGAATTCGCGTGGTATTGAGTTAATGAAACTATTTACCAGCACAGGAGAAGAATAAAGAATGCCAACACTTGAAAGAACTTGGACCAACTCACAAAACAATGTTCCCGCTGATCAAACCACTATTGGAAACCAAGTGGCTTATATTTTATTGGCTATGAAAAATGCTTTTCTTTCTGCGGGCTGGGCAGTTACCCAGAGTAGTAACAGTATAACAACATCATCAGGCGATCTATGGACAACTGCTGCCGATGTAGTCTTCGGTCATGCCATATATTCAACTGCTCCTCATAGTTGGATTATTCTAGAAAGCCCCGCCGACTATCCAACTTCCGGGAATCAAGTATATTTTGTAATTGAATGGACCTCGAATTACTTGTCGGGCGGCACAAATTACAATTGCACTTTTCATACAGCCACAGCAGATTGGACAGGAGGCACAACAAGCACCATCGGGACTACTGCGGGCGCAACACAGATGTTTCAGACCTCAAACTCCTTCGTACCTACTAGTATAAGTAATGTCAAATATCATTTTTCTCATAACACGATTGGGGACATTATTTTTTATGTTAGCGAAGATGGCGGGGCTGGTGATGCTGGTTTTGGACTTATTATAAGCAAGCTGGCTGATTTTGATGCGTCTGATAATTACCCCCTGTTTACTTATGTTCATACTCAATTGAACCCTACCTACGGACAACCAAGCCCAACCTATAATGCATTTGGGTATAATCCACTGCAAACAGCCGCTAATACTAAAGCATATTGGATTGATGGAACTTCTCTAGGCGAGGGGCCAGCGGTTTCAATGTCAAGTAATTTTATGTTAGCTGCGAATGGAGGAGATAGTAATGGTGATGACATTACTGGGAATTCTGTAGCTACTACAATTTATGTGTGTTCATTTGACACAAATAAAAAAGCAATTCGAGGGAGATTAGTCGATATGTGGATGGCTGGTGGTACAGCGACAACTATCGTCGGCGGAACAGTGGAACCATCGACTGGTCCTATTAATCTTGCATGTATAACCTCCGTGTGGTTGCCAGCGGACGCGGTGCCGAGTTTATAAAGTATGGTGAACAAAGATGGCAGCAGTTGACGTAACTACATATGGGGGACCAAGCACAACTTGTGCCAGCTCTTATACTTTTTATCAACGAGTTTATGATAACATTAATACTTTTTGGTGCTATTATTCTGGCTCAACTGTTAATGAGTCACCAGGAATGACCGACACAACCCCCAACAACTCGGGCGATATATCGGGGTATTCTATTGTTTATGTAACCGAACAAATAGTTTGCTCCTAATTTATTAATCTTAATAAACTAAAAATTCCTAATAAATGATTATCCTTGACCTTCAGGGACTTCTCTGTCATAATAGTATTACCCAAATTAGGAGGGGTGATGACTATATTAGACAAGGAATTAGAAAAGAAACTATTTGAAGCCGGAATGGGCGAGCTTACGTTGTGGCTTATTAAAAAAGGGTGGACACTTGATCTAGATTATCTTAATCAAGACGAAATGTTACCATCTAGCAAGCTTATAAACATAAGCACACGCCAAGGAATAGAAAAACAATTTTATTCTTTATTACATGAATGTGGTCACTTGCTTATTCAATCAAACTGGGAAAACTACGAGAAAGCATATCCAGCCACAGCAAGGATGTATGCTTATGCCACCACTAATAAACAATTAGCGCGTAGCCCCAAATATAAAGTGGATTGCATATCGGAAGAACTCGAAGCATGGCGACGAGGAAAGAAACTAGCAGATCGCTTATCATTATATTATAGTGAGGAGAGGTATAATGACTTAACAGCCAAGTGTGTTTATACCTATATTCAATGGGCAAACAAGTAGAAGATGGCGATGCCTTTGGTAGCCGATATTTAGATATTTTTAAGGTTGGTGATTTAGTTTCGTGGGCTCACCTAGGGAATACCAAAGAATATGGTTATATAATAAAAATTTATAATGAAAAGATGAGGGCAAATCGTTGTTTTGTGTTTGCTCGTATTCGTAAAACAGATGGTTCAACCGAGAACTTTATGTTATCGGAAATACAAAAAGAATCATAAATAAAGGTGGTTGTATGTTTTGGGAGATAGTTACAAATGTGGGCAATAGAAAAAAACCGTGGGAAGATGTTCCAATCGAGGTTTTGATCGAGGAGGAGCGCAAGCACAAAGAAGCGCGGGAAGATAGGCGCGAACGCTTGTATGCTCCGATGCCCATGCCACCAGAATCCAGAGAGCCGGTGGACTCAGATGAAATAAATGAACACGAGGATGATTTTAAGATCGTTATAAAATTATAGTGCTAATTTCTAAAAAAATGCGATTACCAATTGCGTTGATACTTCTCACAGTCTTCAACGCTATTGACGCATTTTTTACGCTAAAATACATAAAATTTGGTGTTCTATGCGAAACTAATCCCTTAATGGATTCGCTGTTGCAAAGCAATCACTACCTTTTCATTTTTTATAAACTCGTTGTTGTAAATTTTTGTGTTTGGACTCTTTACAAAAACAATAAGACCAAAATAATTCCTTTTATTCTATATTTGCTTACTTTTATTTATAGTTTGTTGATGATGTGGTGGGGATATATGATTTTCCTTCTTTACTGAACTATTTATAGTAATGAAGAATGAATTCGACCGGCTTTCGGCAGTACAACCTTTAATAAAGAGTTTATACGAAGCCTCCAAAGAGACATTGGGCTTCGAGCCAGATGCCAAAATTGTTATCCTAACAAACGAAGAAAATTCTAATAATCCTCTGGGTAAAACGGCTTACTATGATCCGGGCAGCCACAAAATTGGATTGTATACGCAGGGTAGGCACGTTAAAGATATTATGCGCTCCTTGTCGCATGAGTTGGTTCATCATTCCCAAAATTGTCGCGGAGATTTCAATGAAGGCTTGGCAACCGTAGAAGGATACGCGCAAGAAGATAGTCACTTGCGGGAAATGGAACGAGAAGCTTATGAAACAGGTAATCTAATCTTTCGTGACTGGGAAGATAATTATAAACGTAATGATAATACAAAACTATTTACTGATACTTCAATTATGGGAGAAAAACTAATGGAAGATAAAAATAAAGAAACACAACTGCGTGAAATGATTCGCACAATGGTAAAAGAGATGCTGGTTACAGTCAAGGAAGGTGATGGTGATTCATCATTTTTTAATCCCGAGCGTGAGCAAGCAGAAGCAAGCGAAGAAGGCGCGGAGGCTGCCAGTGCGGCTGCCCTAGGTGGTGTAAAGACCTCTAATGAAGGCGATGACGAAGATGAACCCTATCAAGGTGTTTCTGAAGGCGAAAAAATGAGTGGACCGGATTCTGATGCTTGTAAGAACGCACAGGACGCCCACGAAGCAGATTATTATTGTAATGAAAATCTTAACGAATCATTTTTTCCCCAAACTCATGACATTCGCGAGAAGGCACGACACCGAACACATGAAGCATTGATGAAGCGTTGGGGCTATAGTAAAAAAAATGATTAATTCCCTCAATAATCGCTGGAAACAATTTATACTTAACGAAGGTGCAACCCCTGACATTAGTGTATGGATTCAATCTCTCAAGGAGAGTCTTGGCTTGCTCAAGCCTCGAACCATGAGAGAGGGCAAACGCATAGAACTCATGAGTCACCAACTTAATGAAATTCGCAAGGCTTCTAATCGATTACAGCGAGAAAATCAAATACTTCAAGAAGAAAACCAACTACTACAAGAACAGGATACATCAAAGGAATAGACATGTCATCATTATTACTTGAGGGTGGATTATACGGTCATCTCAATCACCTATATGATAATCCAGATTTATCCTTTGGTGAAATAAAAAAAATATTTGATACTGCGTCGAGTGGAGAACTCCAGGGCACAGAAAAGACTGATGGTCAAAACCTTTTTATTTCTTATTCTGTGAAAGACGGCAAAGCGAAAGCAGCCCGGAACAAAGGTAATATAAAAACAGGTGGAATGGATGCTATGCAACTGGCGAGTAAGTTCGCTGATCGAGGTGCATTAGAAAAAGCTTTTGTTGATTCTTTTGATGCCTTTGAAAAAGTAATAAGGCAGCTATCCCCCGAAGAACAAAGAGAAATATTTGGAGAAGACGCCAATATTTTTTATAATGCTGAGATTATGGACCCAGCCAATCCGAATGTTATTAATTATGATACTCGGTCCCTGGTTATCCACCAGAAAGGTCATTCTGAATTTGATCGTGAAACCGGAAACATAAAAGATACTGATGTGTCCAGTAATGTGGATATTTTGCAAAACGCATTAGAAGGTGTTCAACAATCTGAGGCGGCTGAAGACTTTACAGTCCAAATGAATGCTATCAAAAATCTACAAAATCTTGGTAATGATGCGGCTCTCAAGAAAGCGGATCAGCGGATCAACAAGATAATTTCCAGTGTCGGGCTTTCAGATAGAAACACTATTGGTGAATTCATCAATGCGAGGTTGTCTCCCGTAATTGATAAAAAATTTCCTATGTTAGACGATACTCGTAAAGACATGTTGATACGACGGCTTTCGGGTGAAAAAGGAATCAAGGTCACTACCATTACCAAGGGTCTTGATAGAGAGGCAAAAGCAGAAATAAGCTCCTTTGTAAAAAGTGGAAAGAAAATTATGGGTGAAGTGATTGGTCCATTAGAAAAAACAATTCACGATTTCTCTGTCGAAATGTTGCGAGGCTTAGAGAGCGCATTTATTTTAGATAATGATGCCGAAGTCAAGCGTTTGGCCGGTGAGGTTGGAATAGCGATAGATGCGATTAATGGCTCTAATCGCGATGATGTGATGGATGTTGTTCGCAAGCATCTAGAAAAGATTGGTAAAGCTGAAAACATTAGTACAGCAACCGAGGGATTTGTATTTGATTGGGATGGTGTGACTTATAAATTTACAGGAAACTTTGCACCCGCAAATCAAATATTAGGAATATTCAAATATGGGCGCGGAAAGATTCCAGCCCTACAAAAAGAAGTTATGTTAGAACAAGAATCTGGAAAGACCATAGGTATTCATCCGGGTGGTTTCAAACCACCACATGCGGGTCATTTTTTTGGTGCTAAGCATCTTTTAGATAGTGGAGCCGATGAGGTTATAGTTATCATTTCACCTAAGTCACGCGAAGGATATTCGAGTGATAAAGAAAATACTGTGGAAATAACAGCAGACCAATCCCTCAAATTATGGGAACTGTATATCAAATCCAATAACCTGGGTAATAAAATGTCGGTAATGATATCAGATAAGAATTCACCTGTGGCTTCTGTATATGATTACTTGGAGAATCTTAGTAATGGAGATACTGTTTTTCTTGGAAAGGGCGAAAAAGATCAGACGGATACCAGATTTGATAGAGCCCAATCATTCGCAGATAAAAGAGACTTGGGATTATCTGTAGAAATGATAAATACTCCTATGTTTGGTGGTGGAATATCGGGAACTCAAATGCGAGAGATTATTGCTAATAACGATTTTAAATCTTTTGCTAAATATATACCTTTAAGGAATCTTAAAGATAAGAAAAAGGCTTGGAGCATTATGACTAAAAAGATCAAAGAACACTACGTTAATAGGAACACTTTTATGAAAGAAACAATTCTAAGAGAAGCAATCCGCAAAATCATCGCCAAAGCAGATAAAAAAGCAAAGGTGGAAGAAGATGTTTTGCGAGGAGTTATTCAAAAGCTTATTCTCGAAAACGAAGCAGACCGAGTGCCACATGCCTCCACTGCTATTAATTTCTTAGAGGATCTGCTAAAGAGTATCCTTCCAGGGATTGAGCAAGACTATAAATCTTTGACCACAAAGCAAGCCCAACGAGATGCTTTTCGTTCTCAATTAGTTTCTTCTGTCAACTCATCATTAGAAACCGCGAAGATAAATAATCAAGCGGCGGAAATGCAAAGTGGTAATGCTCCCGAAGAAGGATTTATTGATATAGAGGAAGAAATTGAAATTGACATCACCGATGATGATAAATTCATTGATATTGACCCAGAAGAAACACCGGAAGAAGAAATTGATGCGGAAGTAAAGCAAGATGCTACCGCTAATGAAACTGGAAGTAAACTTGCGGCGCAATCATTTGATTCTATCGAAAAACAAACACTGGAAGCTTATAACACTTTAAGTGATGAGGAGGATCAAAAAACTTTCCAAGATTATTTGATTACGAATCTAAAACTTTATTTTGACAAGTGGGAAAAAGAACTTGGTGAAGTTATTGAACCGACAACTGATGAATATGAAGAAGAAAAAGTAGATTCTGATGAGGAAGAAATTGATGCAGAGGCTAGTGAAGAAGAAGATCTCGGAACTGAAGAAGAAGGTGATGAAGAAGAACTTGACTTCGATCTATAATAATAGTATCCTTAACTTCATGAAGTTCGAAAAAATTGCTACTGAAATTGGTAAACTTGTTGATGAAAAAGATGCTGCTTATGGAAGTTCTTTCCTGAAGTCAGAAAAAATTTTAAAGATTCTATATCCAAATGGAATTGAGCCAGAACAATATAAAGATATGCTGGCTATTACTCGCATCATTGATAAGCTGTTTAGAATTGCAACTAAAAAAGATGCGTTTGGAGAAAATCCATTCAAAGATATAGCGGGTTATGGTATACTTGGTGTAGCTAATGGCGAATCTGAAAAGGAATGACGGACGGAATAAAGATTACTCTATCTCCAATAGATTAAGAAAGGAAGGAAAATCTAGTGAGGAGTTTGAGATTATATTCAACGCCCTTTCCCTTGAAGAAGTTATTGGTCTAAAATTAGAGTTGGCTTCTAAGTCTGCTTTTAATAAAAAATTATATGGATTGCCACTTTGGTATTCTATCCCAAACATTGTAAAAGACGCGGTATTGAAATATGCTCTATCCGCAACACGTTCAAAGCGAGAGGCTGCAAGGTTTCTTGGTCTGAACGAATTAGGTATGAAGAAAACTATAAATAGGTATAAGATTGATGATTATTTTGAACAAACACTTGACAAAGGGGTCAAGGACGTTTAGAATAGAAATTAGTTTATGGGCAACAAGATAAAGCAGTTTTTTTATATAATTTTAAGGTGCTTCAATGGCTCTGTTGAAGCTAGCCAAACTAACTCATGTTAGTATTGAAACGAGCCTAGCTTTGTTGCTGTGAATAAGTAACAATCTTGTTGTTTTTTTTTGCGAATGTAGCTCAACTGGCAGAGTGTCAGCCTTCCAAGCTGAAAGTTGCGGGTTCGAACCCCGCCATTCGCTTATAAGAATATGAAACGTCCTTTAATAAACATACTTACAAGGACACATCGTAAAGAATGTTTTATGAAGTGTGAAGAAAGTATTTCCTCACAGAGTTATAAAAATTATCGTCATATTTTATGCATAGACGATGAGTCCTCACTAAAATATATAAATTCCACTGATTATATAAAGGTAAAGAGAACAAAAAAGAAAAATTTTAAACATTTTCCGTATAATTTGTATTTAAATGAAATGTATAAGAAAATAGATAATGGATGGATAATGTTTTTAGATGACGATGATTGTTTTCACACAACTGATTCTTTAGAAATAATAGCTTCGCATATAGAATCTGAAGATGATAGGGATGTTCTATTTTTGTGGAAGGTGCGCATACCCACTCAAAACAGAACAGTACCATCTAACTCTGGCTTTGCTAAGAAGCCCCAGATGGGAAATATTACCACTCAAGGATTTTGTTTTCATTCTAGACATGTTGCGTGCGCACAATGGGACAATGAACGATGTTCTGATTTTCGGGTTGTAGACAGCTTATATAATAGTCTTCCAACAATAAAATGGATTGATGAAATTTTGACAGCCATGCAGACTGGGCCTGGATCACTAAACTAATTATGATTATGGAATACTTTTTTAAGGAAACCGTTGGAACGAAAAAAACGCCTAATGGTGTTTTTTGGGAGCAGGGATATTTTTATTTAAATGACCAAAAAAGAATAGCGACAGTTACCGATGTAAAGTTTATATCAAAAAATAAATTAATTGTAGCTCACAGAGCTGCTGCTAAATTATATTTGATTGAAGTAAAAGATAATATGTGTAATGTATTGCATAGTCTTATATTGGATACAGGTGATTCCGATTTACACCGAAGATATTATCACCCGGATACGATTTACCTACACAATAATACAATCTACATGACCGACTTTACACATAAATGTTGTGTTGTTGATGTGGCTAATAACAGGATGGCTCTTAACCGTATATTTGATATAAATCCCTCGGGTCATTATCATGGATGCCACGTTGATAACAATAATGTTATGTTTGGCGAGATGGAAGCAGGTAAAATAACACTATACGATATCACAACTAAAAAAATAACTAACTTATACACTAATATTAATAAAGGTGTAAAAGCAATATCAACACATGGTCGCCATGTTATGTTGGGTGTTGATAAGTCATTAGATCCTACCTGTACTATCGGAGCGAGAGCCAATTCTTGGTTCTACTTGTACGAACTTGATAACAATAAATTAGTATTTTTAGATTCATTAAAATTTCCAAATTCTCAGGTAGATGGTTCTAAATACTATAAAAATCATTACTTTTTTTCTTTACAAGATGGTAATACAAAATATGGTAGCATAGTAATTTTAACAATTGTCGATGATAAAATAAAAATTATCAAGAAGGTTAAATGTAAAGACTTTCCTCATGGTTTCGACATATATGATGATCAATTTATTTATTCCGCGTATAGTGACAGTTCTATTAATTCACTGCCCTTGAGTGATATAATAAATATTTAAAAAGTAGTCAAATTTTATTATATTCAAATGATAAAGAAATATTTTCAAAATGATTACAATTGTATATCAAAGCTCTATAAACTAAATTTGATTTCCGCAGATACTTATGATATACTGTTAAAGTAATATACTTACTACGGGGGTGAACTGGATTCGACACGGTGTCGAGATAGATTTGTGCAAGGGTGTATGAGCAAACACTAAAAGGCTTAAAACAAATAATTGCTAACGATAATGTTGCATTAACTTTGGCTGCGTAAGCATCAAAGCGGGGTTTTTACGGTTTTCCTTGTTACCCAATAAGCCGTGTTGACAACCATCCAATTTCGAGCGTATAATACGAATATGGATGGTAAGAAACACACACACACAAAGGAGGACATTTATTATGTCAGAAAATAAAAATAAAAATGGTTATGAAATTCGAGAAGGATTGCTTGGGATGGCGCAAGGTATTCTAGGTGATAAATGCAATCGCGACTTTGAGAATGAAATGATCAAACCCGATGGAGCGCGAAATGCTGTTCCTTCTTATACAACTGAAGAAATAATTGCTGAAGCTGAAAAGCTTTACGCATTTGTTCAGAAGAAAGATTAAGATATAACCTTGTATATCGCAAATTTATTTAAGCATTGTGGAGTGCGGTTCGATACCGCACACCTCCAAACGAAAAATACGAACCACACGAATTTGACGATTTGGTCGTCATAACTTATTAAGGAAGAAAATGACTAACATGTTTGACCCATACAAGTATCCAAACTGTATCGATCTAGACGTAAAGTGCGAACACGAGTTCCTGACAA
>Ga0233414_10000119_pt1 | contig 34214 bp, 54 predicted proteins | sample Na_anoxic_10_MG_FD_189020 | JGI IMG/M metagenome (GOLD analysis project Ga0233414, IMG submission 189020) | Seawater microbial communities from Saanich Inlet, British Columbia, Canada - Na_anoxic_10_MG | ecosystem: Environmental > Aquatic > Marine > Inlet | place: Canada: British Columbia... | reverse complement strand
GACTTCTGCTTATCCGCGGCCTAAACGTTATCATGCAGAGCTTAGTTAAATTTTAGGGCATTTATTGCGGATAGCTTGCTTAAGCTAAGTAAAAAATATCTGGGGGAGTCTTGAAAGGATTTATGCCTGTCTGGTGGACAGTAGGTATAGGGAAACCTTATAGCTTATGAGGCTATCACCAAGCAGGCATAAAAAAGGACTTAGAATGTAATCCCGTTGACAGTGGGGTGCAGTTCAGTGAGTGACTTTAAACCCGCCGAGACTACAATCTAAACCCACTCACAAAATGCTTTCAGCGACTGCCGCACCGCTTTGTAACGAGGCGTATACTACACGATATGTGAAATAACCTCAACATTAAAAAACCAATCTGGTCTAACCACTTTATTTTAGCCACAAAAAAACCCCAATTAAGGGGAAGATTTGACTAACAAGGGTAGCTGTGATGAGCTTTCGTTAATGTCGCGCATTATACACTTAGTTAGATTGCTTGTCAATTCTATCAGACACATCTCTAACAGCACCTAAATAGCATTCCTTTTCGGCTGCTGTCATCTTATTAGAGCCGCAATCTCCATATCCAGAATATAACCAACAATGATGAATCACACCCTCAAGCTCTTCTACTTTAGCCATTAAGCTAGCAATATCTTCTTTCATAATTATACTAACCTCCTTGGCTGTTAACATTTTACGCCTGCTTACCATTGTTGCTAAAACGGAATATCTTCATCCCAGCCATCATCTGTATTTAGAGGTGGTGGCGGGGTAAGATTAGACTGAGGCCTAGGCGCTGGTCTTTTTTGGTTATGTTGTGGTTGTGGTGGCGCATATTGTGGTGATGCATATTGTTGCTGCTGTGGTGGTGCATATTGCTGTTTTTGCTGAGGTTGACCTCCATCATTCCAGAACACCTTACAGTTACCTAGGATAGCCCCTTGAACCCCGCTCTGCTTCTCTACCATCTTAACATCTTGAGTTATCATACCAGAATTACCATACTGGTCTAGCTCATCAATATTAACGAACACTGTGGCGTCTAAGTACGTCCCCTTCTCCCCTTTAAATAATCTAGCTTTTTCAATCTTGCTAACGTCTATTTTTAATCTTAATCCAATCTTAGCCATTTAAATTTCCTTGCTAGTTTAATTTCAATAACCAATTATCGCACGCATTAGCGTGCGGAGTGGTCTAACCAGAATTTAGTAATTAATCTGTGTGTGAGAAATCTTGCGAGATGCTATTAACTTTATAGCAAGCTTAGCCTGAGCCTCACTTAGGCCACCTTGCACTAGGCAATAAAGAGCTTGGCTGTTGATAATCCCCCTGTGCTTTTTATCAGCCTCCCTATCCTTAGCGTCTGCCTCTAATTGTAACCGCTCAGATTCCTGTCTATCTTTCTCATCTTGAACGGCTTGCGCGGCGGCTAGCTCGGATTGCCTTTTAGCTTCAGCTCTAGCGTCCTCAGCAAAAAGCTTGGCTTGGCATTCTTGGGCAACTCTTCGTGCTTCTGCATCCTCGGCCTCTTTTTTAAGTCTGGCGACCTCTGCTTGCGCTGCTTCCTCAGCCTCAAGCCTCATGGTTTCTCTAAGGTTGGCCGCGTGGATATCTTCCCTCTCTTTGTCTTCCCTTCTCTTTTGCTCTGCATACTTTGCGTCTATCTCTGCTTGCCTCTTATTCATTTCGTCTTGCTGTCTTTTCATGTCCTCAATCTGTAATGAGTTGGTTAATGCATCGGTAAGTTGACTCATAACTTTTTGATGAAGACTAACAACCTTTCCAATTTCTTTCCTATAAACGTTTGGGTCTGCATCGAAAACCGCACACTCATCTAAAAGAAAGCTGATAGTTTCAGAGTCTTGATTAATCGCTATTTCAACGAACCCTTTCAAATAATCAAATCCATTTTGAATAGCGGCCTCCCGCTCAGCTCTGATGCGTTTTACTTCCTCGTCTTTAGCCCTGTAAGCTTCTTGGTGGGGTTTTTCAACCTCTTCTATCATCAGCATCAATTCGTTCTTTTTAGCGTCTACAGTGCGGCCACCTTCTAAATAAAAGGCCTTAGCGTCCTTATGAGCCTTAGATAGCGCGGTTCTTGCTGGCGTTGTCATCTTGAGCACGAATTCTTTAGATGCCAAGTATCCGCTTTTTGTAGTGCAATCTGGTAAAAAATTACCAGTTTCTTTTATCTCGTTAAAATCGGCTAAAACTTTATCGAACTCTTTTAGTGAATTTTCCATTATTGAGCCTTATTGATATTAAGTTGTTCAACTGCATCATCTGCCGCTTTTTTAAGTTTTCTATCAAGAATCTCACGGGTGTCATTTGTGGCTTTGATAATCGTTAACTTATCTCTCATTTGCGGGATAATCCTATTCATCACCAAGCTAATCGCGTTAGTGTTTGGACACAGGGACAAAGCATTAACTTGCTTGTCGAACCAAGATTTAAATTCTTCATTAGCTTGAGCAATTTTTTCATCGTCCCCGCTTCCAACCCTAGCTTTAGCATCCATCATATTTACATATTCAGCATCATCAAATTGACCTAGGAACACATCAGCACTAAACCCTAGTTTCGATAGCGCCTTGCTCATCGTGTTGGTTTCTGCTTTCTTGGCAAAATCTGGATCTACTCTTGAACCATTCTTCATTGGCCAAGCGTTTGTTATTGGAAAAGTGGCTTTCTTGTCATTCAATATATAAAAGAACACCGCGTTAATAATTACTAATCCGTTATCAGCCACAAACTGATAATCAAATTGTATGGACTCAAACCCCCACCCCATACCGTAACAACCAAATTGTTTAGTAGCTTCTCTAATCTGGTACTGAGGGCTTACTGATGTATAGCCGCCGCGTTGTGTTACGTGCTTGGTAAAGCTAGGGTCTGTCTCGCAAACACTTTCCCACAATGATAAATTGCTCATTTCTCACCCCTAATATGTTTCTTTCTTGCATCTTCAAAGCACTCTAAAGCCGAATCAAAAAAATCAGGCATTGACAAAGCCTCGATACCCTCCTTACTTCTCTCCATGTTAACTTCAAGTATTAATCGCTTAGCTCTCTTTATAGTGCTTAGCTTTATCCTCTGTTGGATTGTTCTCATTTAATTGTATTCCTTATTGACGATGACATAAATGTAATCCACAATGTCCCCACTGTCAACAACAAGTGAGATTAAAATGATTAGAAATACAGAGATAGAAATACACGGAACTCAAGTTCCAGTTAAATACAAGGTTGAGGATGGTGACGTGATGTGGGTAACACCTATTATTAACTGTCAAGCTTTCGTCTGCGATTGGCTGCTAGATATTGACTCAATACGCGAAGCCCTAGAAGACCACCACGCCAATCTATTAGAAGAGGAAAATATCAATGTCTAAATATATTATCGGAGTCGACCCAGACAGCGACAAGCACGGTATTGCTATTTACCAAGACGGTGAGTTAGTACGCCTGTCAAGCATGCAGTTGCTAGGATTAAAGGGTTTTATAGATAGCCTCGTAAAAACTAGCAAGATAGATAGCTTAGAGATTCACATGGAGGACACTTGCGCCAACAACGCGGCATTTAAAAAAAGAGGCGTTAAAAACTCTAAATCAGGTACGGCGGTAAATCGGGGTGTCGGGAGGTGTCAGCAAGCACAAATTGAATTAGAGAGGCTTTTTGATTATTGCGAGATAACAGTCGTCAAGCACAAAATAAGCAAGCAGTGGAAAGACGCCGCATACGGGAAAATGATGTTTGAACAGGCTACAGGATGGAAAGGAAGGAGCAACGAGGATACCCGTAGCGCGAGCTGGTTTGGGTATCTAGGGACGAAAAAATGAAATACTTATTTGCTGGAACCATGAAGCAAGACGAATTTGACCAACTATTTTCAATGTCTGGACTTAGAAGTGAGTCAGTAAAAATAGCCCTTAGCAATTCACTGGTTAAGGGCTACGATGATGCAATATCAATACTTCATCTAACTAGCCAAAGTAATTTTAGTCGAGACCTTAACAAGCTGGAATCATTATACGTAAAAATTCAGAAGTATAACGAGGTGATTGGAGTTAGAAGAATCACCTCGTAGCTATAAATCAGATAAGTGATATAAATTTAATATAAAAAATGCGCCATCGGAAGGCGCATTTTTTATAACACTACAAGAATTATCAACATCTATTATGAGCCAACATAGTCGTAACCTTGGAGATTACGCGATAAAAGATACCAATGAATATGATAAAAATCAACTGTTACATCCATCAAAAACCCTCCCTTTAATAAAGGAGGGGGACAACTATGTTACCAAGCGTATTGAACACCATCACCCGCGTTTAACCAGCAGTGTTAGAAACAATCTCCTCGCTGTTAGCTAATATATTAACTCCGTTAGTCTCGACGGTTGCATGCGCATAAGAAGTCAAAAAAGAAAGAGCTATCGCTGTATATATCGTTGTTTTTTTCATATTTTCCCATATTGAACTGTTTTGAATAATCAGCGCAATATATCACAAGATAAAAAATATCCCACTTTAGATTTAAAAGACTGTATGTTGGAGGTAATTTAATTTTAAATTAGTTATTGACATACTTATTGGTATGCGTATACTGGCTGCAATCAAACACAAATAGGGTTACGCAATGTTTCTACCAGAATATAATAGCACTGCTATGCAAAGAAATGCGCAGAAGGTTTTTGAAGCTGCAAATAAGGGGCCGATTATTATAAATCGACTATCCAAAGAAGGAATGGTTATGCTAACTAAAACTGCATACGCCAAATTAGTTATGAATCAGAAGTAAAAAAAACCCCCGTATCAGCGAGGGTTCTTTACAGTATTCTTTAAAGTATTCTTTAAAAAATAACAATATGGAAACACAATAACCATATTTATCATACACTTACAGGATAATTATACATGCTTTGGATTAAACATGATACAGACGCGAATCAAGACGCGAAAATGCAAAATGTACTTCTTGATTACGGGATTGAAGGTTACGGGCTTTACTGGTATTGCCTTGAGTTAATCGCTGGAAAAGTAAACAAGGATAATATAACTTTTGAACTTGAGCATGACGCTAGAATAATCGCTCGAAATATAGGCTCTACAGTTCAAAAAGTAGAAGAAATGATGCGTTATTTTGTTAAATCTGGACTTTTTGAAAGCTCACATGGTGTTATAACATGCTTAAAAATAGCAAAAAGACTAGATCAGTCAATGACAAGTAACCCGCAAATGCGTGAAATCATTGACAATTTTAAGCGTCATGATGGAGTCATGATGGAGTCATGCCAGAGTCATGATGGAGTCATGCAAGATAAGATTAGATTAGATAAGATTAGATTAGATAAGAGTAGAATAGATAAAAGAGATGCAAGAGTCACCGCTAAAGCGGTTAATTATTCTGTCTTGCAGATGAATGATATTGATTTGTCTGAACTAAAAAGAATCAGGAAGCAGAACAACGGCAAGGCAATAACACAGAGGGTCGCTAACGAGCTAGCCAAGCAGTTTTCACTAGCTTCTGAGGCTGGATACTCAATTGACGAGGTATTTACAGAGTGGGAGACCAGAGGATGGAAATCGTTTAAATCCGAATGGCTAAAACCAAAATCTGACAATTCAGGACTTTCAGCGCTGGCAAAGAAAAACATTAAAAATACCGAAGGGGGTTGGTAATGATTGAATCTGACAAGCAGAATTTTAGAGAGTTAATGATCGGAGTTGGTGAATTATACAACAAGGAAATAACAATACCGTTGTTAAGAATATACTTTAACACGCTAAAAGTCCTTAGTATTGAAGACGTTGAGATTGGTATCAGCAAACACACTGCAAATACAACTAGCGGTTCATTTATGCCAAAACCAGCGGATATCATAAGACAAATTGAGTTATGCAAGCCGTCTACAGATGATCTGGCTGAAATGGCATGGTTGCAGATAATCAACAAAATAAAAACCAAGGGAGCATATGGGAAACTAGATTTAGACGACAAGCAAGCTATGGCTGCCGCTAAAAATCTAGGAACATGGCAGTCTTTATGCCATACAGACTCAGATAAAATTCAATGGAAGAAAAAAGAGTTTATTGAAATATACAAAACATTCGATAAAACACCAACAGAAATGCTCCCCAATAATCTTGCTGGTATCATAGAGCTTAAAAACCATAGAAAACAAACAACAATGAAATCCTTAAAGGAAATGGATTTAGGATTGATTATCAAAAAGTAGTTCCATCCACGCATATTTTATTGCATATCTAGTTATGCGTGGATATATAATATCCACACTCTAAAATTACAATAATCAAAATTAATAATGCAATTTTTCAAAAAAGATAGGTGCTTACTTGTTGATGAGGACAATCACTACACTGGTTTAGCTTTGAAAGCACGAAAGTCTATAGGGTCATTAAACTCAGGACGTACTGAGCTGATAATGCCTACGGTAGAGGCTGCTAGCGCTTCGGCTATTGCTGACTACTGGATTGCTAAAATGATAAACCCATCATCTAGGGACGTACACATGGAAGAGGCTATGGAGCAGTACGTTAAAAAATTAGCGGAAATTGAGGTCGAAAGAGTACTAAAACAGATTGACGATTCTGAACTTGACGGCTGGTAAATTAATCAGGAGGCACAATGAAATTCCACGGATACCCAAGCATGTATTATTCAAGACATGGAATATCTGATTTAAAATTCGTCACTTCGAGGATGAAAGTTATCCCAGAAGATTTAAAAATTCAGATTAGTGATCAATACGAGGCCTTCGGGCCTGCTCGAGGTGGTGAATATCGAAAGTCGGCTAACATCTGGCTGAATAGCGAAGCTTTGAAGTACAAATACATTTCAAACAAGAAGGATGATTCTAGAGAGCGCGTGGATATCGAATGTAATGCCCCTAAGGAGGCTGCTAGGGAGTTTAAAGCTAAGGTTGATGCCAACACTCCAGCTAAGAAAAAAAGCTTCTTAGATGGCCTCCTAGATGATGTAGATGAAAAATACGGCAACGGGTGTAAAAATTAATGTTTTTCACTAGAAAAAACTCTGTCCAAATAGCAATCTACTACCTGTCAGAAACAATAAACCGTGGCGATGTTATGAAAGGAAATAGAGACCTAGCTGATGTTATAGGAATAGGATTACCGCAACTTAGAGAAGCAATGGCCATTCTAAAGACCCGAGGAATAATACAAATAGAACATGGTAAAAAGAAAATTGTTATTTCAGACCCGCTAGGAAGTGAAGAACATTATTGATTTAGATGACGATAGCAAGCTTTATAAGTTGCTATCGTCACTAAAAACTATTTATCTTGCTAATTTAATTGAATATACATCAACAGTGGTTTGCGTCCAATCCCTGTCAACTTCACCATGAATAGTTACTAGGGTATATGGTGTTGTCGCTACTCCGCCCCAATCACGGTGGTCAATCTCAACGACTATCTCACCAGTGTAATCTCTAAACATGTAATCCTCATCACCTAAAGCGGCAACAATATGACCCGTCAATATAACGTGTGAATCGTCTCTAGCATCTCGGGCAACTTGAACAGAGTTAACCGCTGGAGCATTCGGGCCAACAAATCCACATTGATGAGAAATACCTTGTTGGTAAATATTTTGCTGAGGAATAACTTGCTGATAAGCATTTTGTTGCGGGATGTTTTGTTGAGGAACATTTTGATTAGCAAACGCTGTTGTTGAGGTAGCAGCTAGCAGTAAAATTGCACGTTTTCTCATAGTAAATTAAACCCTATTGTTAGGGTGTAACTGAATTATCAATAAATGATATCAATGTACTACCAAAAAAAACATGAAAAAATCGTTAATTATGTTTAACGCACTCATAAAAACCAACTGGTTAGACCTCTAAGCGTTATTTAATGTTGTACTATTTAGAAACTTAATAGGGTAACGATTATGACCATCCTTAAATCACTTAAGTGATATAAATATATAAATTTTAACAAGGGTAAAAAGATGAGCGAAGTCACAAAGTTTTATTATGAAGAGGGTTACAACTCAAAGGTAACTGACTTCAACCCGTACAGCCGTAACAGTCAAATACTTTGCCACCATGCCTTTGAGTGCGGTTACGTAGATAAGCATAGGCGTTCTAGTGCGATGTCTTTTTAGTTATGATGACTGAGCACCTAAACTAATAAGGGGAAATTGTGATAGATTTTTCAAGCGAAGGCTTAACAGATAAGTTGGAATACAGCGACAGAGTAAAGATTGAGGCTAAGAATAAGCTAGCAGCCTATGACGCCAAAAGACAAACTAGCTCAAGAAGTTTAATTATTGCAGATATTAAAGATGGTCAGCGCGTTGTTCGAAGGTGGTGCGGCAATAAAAATGATGACTCAATATTAATGCAAACTATTAAGATAGGATTTTAAAATGAATAACTCACGATTATCAAAGCAACTGAAACGTCATGAAGATTTAAGATTAAAGCCTTACAAATGCACAGCAAATAAAATAACTATTGGATACGGTCGAAATTTAGAACAAAACGGAATAACCAAACTCGAAGCTGAAGGGCTATTGCAAAACGATATTGTTTATTTCTTTGATATCCTGCCTAATAAAATAGAGTTCTTTCACTTATTGAGCAAACCTAGGGCTGATGTGCTCGTTAATATGGCGTTCAACCTTGGAGTTAATGGGCTTCTAAGATTCAAGAAGATGCTAGCGGCAGTTGAAGCTGGCGATTATCTGACAGCTTCGAAGGAAATGCTTAATAGTAAATGGGCTGAGCAGACCGGAGATAGAGCACTAGAACTTTCTATGCAAATGGAAAAAGGGGAATATATGTAATGGCAATCACTGCCGATATAGTCGAGGGAGTTGTTAAAGGCGCGGCTAGTGGTCTTGACGCCCTTTTCACCTCAGATAAAGAAAGGCTTGAGGGTTACAATAAAACGCTTGAGATAGTCACACAGCCCCAAATACTCCAAGCGCTAAACAATATAGAAGACTCAAAGGCCAAATCATTCTTTCAATCTGGTTGGCGTCCATTCCTCGGCTGGATGGCTGGTTTTTGTTTGATGTATGCGTGGTTTTTTAAAGACCTAATGATATCAATTATGGTTATATCGATGGATACGGCCAATTTCACAAGACTTTTGCCGTACCTCCCTAGAGTTGACGCTAGTGAAATGCTAGCGCTTGTCATGGCGCTTCTAGGGCTTGGTGGTATGAGAACTTATGAAAAGTTCAAGGGGGTTTCAAAGTAAAACTAAGCCCCTAATTAAAGGGGCTTATCAATAACTACCATAAGATATATAAAAGTTATACCTCAATCCAACCCTGAATTTCTAATTTTCCACCACTCCTAATTGCTGCAAGGGGGCCAAAATTTAAATAAAATGAATCTTGAGAAAATGAGAATGGTATAATTAAACCGTCTTCTATCATAGTAGCCGTAGCAGTAGTTACCTTCTCTCCATATGTGGTGGTTACGGGATGATTCGAACTGTCACTATCATAGGTACTAGCATAATTTCCAGTCGATACGGTACTAAATGATGATGTCTCTTTGGCTATTACAGCTCCAGCAAGTGGCGAAATCATGCCGCCAAACGGGATTCTTAATGTTGATACTTGGCTGCCTGTTGGAGCTGACAAGTTGTCTACCATTTTAGCCTTTACCATTGTCGATGTATCGGCTATATTTCTGACCTCCTCCATACCGCCACCAGCATCTTCGTATAAGAATGAACCACAATATCTATAATGGTCTTTATTGTCTGGAGCAAGCAATATCCAATCTCCAAATCCTATGCTTCCAATTGCGTCAAGCGTTATTGTTCCAGACGTGTTAGCTGTAACAAATGTCTCTCTTCCGCTAAATGAATTATCCCTGCCGCTAATTTGTTCATTTATAACAAGAGCCTCGACATTTATTAGCGTGTTATTCGCCCAAGAATAATTTTGAGGAATTACAGTTGTAACGTTCTCTTGTGTGCTATTTAACGTTATAGTTGATACAGAAACAGACCCGACTCTTAGGAATGGCATAGCCACAAAAGACGGCGATAACTCTCCGTCGTTTGCGTTAGCAAAAATAGCATACCAGCCAGGCTCTGCGTTAATACCAAAAGGAAGATTTGAGGGTATATCAACAGAATTCAAAAAAGAAGGGGTATTAAATACTGGTGCTATGTCCTTATAGTACTGACCATGCATCCTAAACCCTCCCATGGGAAAACTTTTACCTTTCACAGTAACAGAGTCGCCAGTTTCGTAATTTATTGAGTTCCTAGCCCCCTGTGTAGAGCTGTAGACATTTTTAGGGAATGGTACGTACAGCTTTCCATTGCCAAGAGTTACATTAAAACCGTAAACAAGTATTGTTAGTGATGTCGCTGCTATTGTTACATCTTCAGATAGCCAAACGTCAATAGAGTTAAGCTCTGCAAAGTTTATCGTGTCGTCTATAGTGGTTTGATTACCACTAATAAATCCTATCTGCTCCAATGGTAGCGGCTCTATGAATCTTAACACTATAGATAATACTGGAACACTAACGGACTGAACTATATCAAAACCATTCGGGATTACGCCTGAAGATAAAACTATATCCCACACGCCTCCCCCGCCATTTCCTAACGTTCTTTCCTTTAATTCTATAGATGTTTCGCCCGCTGATGATATATCAAATGGAGTGTTAACCGCATCAGATAGCGTATCGAACTGCCTATTATAAATAGTATCGTGAGCGCCTAAATCATCCCTTCCACCCAAAAGATTATGATCATCCCCGATAACTAGCGGCGTCCCATTAAATACATTGGGCCAGAAATATTCCTGAGAACCCCCTTTATCTAGAACTTTAATTGAATAATTACCTTCAACCAATATCTGAACAGTGGCACCGTTGTATTCTGGAACGCCGCCCGCGCTGGTTCTAACTGGCTGCTCGGCTGGTGATATTGGTATCTCTGTTCCGCCTTCTTGTCTTGCGACAATGTCCTTTCTATTGGCTAGGATTTGCGGGTCAGTATCTGGTTCGCCAACAAAGATTTGTCCGTTAAAGATTGGCCGCCCTTTGTTGGGGTCTGGAAAGTAGTCTAGTGGTAGTGAAACAATGGTTTGTGCCATTTTAATAACCTTATTTATTTAATTTGCGGTTGTTTGGTAATTATACACTAAGTCTTGTGGGTGAGTAATTAACGATTCTGGTTAGACCACTTAAAGGTATTTTGTATGTTATAGTTGTCTTGTTGTGTACTGATATGTACAATGCAGAACGTAAAAAGCGGTGTGGAAGCTGCTGAAAGTAGTTTACGAGTGGGTTTAGATTGTAATCTCGGAGGGTTTTTATCACTCGCTGAACTACACCCCACTTCCAACGGGGTTACATTTTAAACCCTTTTTTGTGTCTATTTGGTGATAGTTTATAAGACACAAATCCTTTCAGCAAAACTCCCACAGAGATAACCCATTAGCTTAAGCAAGCTATCCGCGTAAAATGCCCTAAATTCAATTTAGTACCGATGCAATACGACTTTTTCAAGGCGAGATAAACAGGTTCTGTCATATGGGGATATGGTTTTAGCTACCAACAAGGATGTGAATAGGCTACCTGATTACTGCGATTGCATGATAACGGTAAATAGACCTTAAGGCTGGGGTTAACCTCCATCCATGATTAAGGTCTTGTTGATACTATGTTTATAAAAAAATAAAGGTGATAAAAAATGAATGACCGTACTTTCTTTGATATTATATTTTTGGCTCTACTGCCCACAGGTTATATCATCGCTATTGTTATGTGGGCGTTAGTTATCTCTTGGATTGACGACCAAAATTACAATAAAAAAATTATATAAAGATTTATTTAGTTATGATGATGTTTCTTATACAAAAAAAATGGACATTATCTTGATTAAATTTAAGTTGCTGGTTGTTGCTATATCCTTGCTTGTAGGTTGTAGCACTCCCTACCAAGATAGAGGTTTTTCTGGTGGATATTCAGAAACACAACTTGATGAAAATATTTTTATTGTTTCCTTTGTTGGCAATAAATTCACAGAGATGGAGCGTGCAACCGATTTTACGCTTCTTAGGAGTGCAGAGTTAGCCATTAAAAGTGGGTTTAACTATTTTGTAGTCGTAGGCTCTAACAAGTATACAACAGAAAGCTCTTATACTACACCAACAATTGCCACAACAAATGCAAATTCTAATACTTATGTCACCGCGAATGCCTATGGTAATAATATTTACGGTACTGTAAATACTAATGGCACAGCAACAACTACAATGTCAGGTGGTAATACTTACTATGCGTATGAACCTAGCTCGTCTAATAAAATCGTATGCTTTAAAGAAAGACCAAAGGATATTTTTAGTTATGATGCGGAATTTATTTTTAAAAGCATTACACAAAAATATGATATTTAACATTGACTCAGGTGGCACATAGCCACCTTAGCAATATTTAAGGTGGTTATATGAACGAGATTGAAAGTTTTGCCTTGTGGTTTCTGGTAGGCGCTTTTTTTCAACCGATTATTCAGAAGTACTTGCTTGAACGGAAGCGGTTAAAGCGGCTTGAGCTTCAGAAAGCGCTTTCGAAAAGCGATCGGAACCGCGAGGAACAGAAGCAACGCGAAGCAAAGCATTCCTAACGGCTGGTGATTCATAAACCCTTGCTAAGCCTCCGACAGTGGCACCAGCACCTAGCGTTGCACCTAAGTCTGTAATGGCTGAAGCTCCAGCCGCTACACCTAACATCTGTTGGCCTGTAGGGGTTGCAATTGCTGCATCTTGAGCTTGCCTTGTTGATTCCATCAATCGTTTAAACCCTTCAAGCTGCTTCCTTTCTTCACCCCTAAAAAATACCCCAGTATTGCCAGATATCTTGTTAAGCTCGCTAGAAAACGAGTTAGGAGATAATCCGCCAGCCCTTCTTGATGCGTTACCAACTGCCTTGTCAATCAATGCCGCCCTAGCGTTATCCTTGCCCTTGGTGGTAAGTGATTCATAAAGCATTTTAACTTCGCTTGGCTTCTTGCTGAAAAGCATTGTGTTAACGTTTTCAGGGGTAATATCACCCTTGTCTAAAATGTTTTTTATCTTAGACTTTCTTAACTTGGTGGCCTCTTCAGCATAAACAGAGTTAGCCCTTTTCCAGCTTGAGTACTCCTTTGGTGTTAGGTTGGACTTGGCGAACTCGTCCATATCCTTAGACATACCATCAACAGCTTTAGTCACTAAGGCTTTAGACCTAGAAGGAAGCTGAGAGCGATCACCTTTACCAAAAGATTCAAGTATGTCTCTGGCAATGGTTCTGTTTTCTTTTAAGCTGGTAAAGGTTTGCGGCATATCCATTAAATTTTTAAGCTCTTTTAGCTCATCGATTGCCGATTGGTCTACCCTAACATTAGGCTTGCTCAATGACTCCATGGCATCACCTATCGCGTTAGCTGTGTTTTCAGTTGGAATATCTCCCACATCATCAAGCTTGTCGCCAGTTTTACCTAGGATGTTCCCCGCCGCTGTCTTAATCCCCTTAGATTTCATTTTCATGCTATCTACAATTTCAGAGTATGACGGTGCTTGATATCGGTCAGCAAAACCTTGCACAGCCTCGCCTCTCGCTTCCTGCTGCGTAGCTCTTGCTTGTCCAGTGCCAACAAAAGGAACCTTTTCGCCTGTAGACCTAGCTATCTTACCCGCTGATGTTGTCGGGCGTATGACATCAGAAGTCATCACGGGAACACCATATTCTTTACCTTGGGCGATAACTCCCGCTGCTTCTTCAGGGACTTGGCCTTTCAATGCTCTGTAGCCTGTTCCTATTACATTTTCCAGACCTTTACCAGCGCCACCAATCGCACCAGATAGGGCGATATCCATGGGGTCTATGTCACCACCACCAAAGGCCTTAGTTGCTCCTTGCATTGCTGCTTCAGTAGCTGCTGAGCCTGCCGCTACACCGCCAATACTCCCAAGCCTTGCCGCTGGAGTAAATGCCGCCATATTAAACGCGCCTCTTAGCATATCTTGCGCACTAAGTCCAGGTTTATTTAATGCGTACTGACCAGAAGGAAGGTTAACAATAACGTTTCCTTTTGAGTCGGTGGTAAATTCCGCGTTGGGCATATTTTCCTGAAGAACTGCTTTCGCTTTTTCTTCATCGCCAGTTGTTAATAGCCCTAAAGATGACTTGAACGCGCTCATCGACATTTCATTCATTTCTGGTGCACTACCAATCTCGCCCATTGATTCCATCTCAGGCGTCATTCTATCGGCACCTGTGAACATGTCGCTTGCTTGGTCTAGAAAGCCTTTTTCCTGTGGCTGCTCTACTGGTGCTTGCTGTGGCGCTGGCTCTGGCTGCTGCTGAGGGGCGTATTTTCCCCACGGCGTAGCCTTGGCTTGAGCTTGATAGTTCTCCCATGGTTTAGCCATTAGATAGCCTCCCAGCTTTCAGGCAATGAAGGGTCGCCTCCTAAGTATTTATATCCAGAATCAACAGCGCCTACGGTTGGGGCTTGTTGCTGGGCCGCGGCTTCTGCTGGCTGCTTATCTATCCCTTGGCTAATTCTAATTGCGTCGTAAACGCTGCCAGATTGACCCCTAATAGATTTAAACTGTCGTTCAAGGGCTTCTCTCTTTTGTTTTATTCTTGCTGGCTTATCTCCTGCTGTTGGCATATATCGATTAAAGAAATCTTTCTTCTCAAAGTCTGTTATTGCCGCGCCAGTTTCACGCCTTGCAATAGCGTTAATCATTTGTTCAGTAGAGCCGACAAAGGTTTGATCCTCTGCTGACATTGCCAAGTTACCAAGAGTTGTACCTGATAGGTATTTGTTAACCCATGCCGCGCTCATTGGGTCATAACCCTTGTCTATCATGTTATTAACGTTCTCTAACCCATCTTTAAGCGTTAAGGCAAAGCCAGCATTTTTTAGTTGACCTTCCTTTGCCTTGTCAATGACTTTTATCGCTTGCTCTTGGCTAATCGCTGATTTCATGTCAGGGGTTTTAACTTTGGCATCCGCTGGAACAACGCTTTCAGTTCCATCCGAAAAATACTTGGTCGTTGAGCCGTCGTCATTTTTTTTAATTTGAAACAATCGCTTTGGTTTGTCGTTAATAAATCCTGCCGCTGTACCAAACTGCTTAGCCCCTTCTGGGTCGGTAACCAATAACTCTTTGTACTGGGCAAAGTCCGAACCTGTCGCGGTTTTGGTTGGCCCTGCTTCCTCATCAAGCGACGAACGATAAGACTTGTATCCTGTGGGGTCGGTTGCGGCCCAGCCTGATTCGGCAATCCTAGTTAGCATTTCAGGGTCGCCGCCTGACTTATCTAACATGTTCTTGCTATGGGTCATGTCTAAACCCTTAGCTTCGCCTAGCGCTATATGAGCCTTTAAATCCATAACAGGTGTGGGAGATATAGTTAAGTCCATACCAAGCTTTGTCATGCGCTTTTTAGCTGCCTCGTCACGAATTCCGCTCATCTCATACATTTTCTTACCCATCTCTGGATTGGCAATGGCAAAATCCGCGACAGCATCCATGTCGCCAGATTTAAAAATATCCTGAGCTTGTTGTATGGTGTTCTGTCTTTGGACTTGTTGAGCTTGCTGTTGCTTACCCTGAGCATACGCAAGACCAGCGTCAGCAATAGGGGAAAAGTCAACAGGTGTAATATTGTAATTAACAGGTGACGCCAGATTAGTTAAAGCCATTATATTGTCCTCTGTTGTTGTGGATTGAAATATGAACCCGCTGCCGTTCCGATAGCGCCAAGCCCTGAACTCACAGCCTGATTACTAGCGTTTGCTGCTGCTATTTGCTGGTTGGCTTGGTTAGCGCCCATTTGGTTATACATGTTCATTTGGTCGCCGCCTATCTGCTGATACCCTGCCGCGTTTTGGCCAGCCATACCCATTCCCATGTTTGCTAGGTTGATGTATTGGTTTTGCCTATCGGCCATGTAATTAGCCCCAAGTTGTGGCGCTATACCCTCAAGTTGGGCGTAAGTAGACCCACCACGCAATCCACCGATAGCGCTTTGCGCTCTGCCTACGTCTTGAGCTGCCTGTTGTTGCTGAGCTGCAAATTCAGGGCTGTCATAGTAATCGCTATACATTTTCCCACGCTTAGAAGGGTCTGCCATGTCAGTCAATCCAGCAAGACCAATATCTCTGCCAGCTTCAAGCCAAGGCGCTCTGTCTCCTCTGGCCTTTTCGAACATACGTTCCTCTTGGGCCATACCTTCTTGTTGTAATTCCTGCTGCCCTTCTAAGGCGGCCCTTCCCTTTATTTCTGCTTGGTTGGCCGCTACCATAGTCCCGCCAGCTACGACCACGGCCGCTGTGATTGCTCCGCTCATTTATAAATCCCCCTGCTCATGCCTAACCTTAAGCACTTCGCGATAATTGCATGTAATTTCTTCATCTTGAGCGATATCTTTAACGCTGACAAGTGATAGAACCCCATCGATAAATTCAGGCTTAGAGTTAGGTGTTAATGAGTGGTTGGTATACCTTCCTACTAGAGTACGATTTAAATCCATTCTCATATCAGCAATAAAATGACCCATTTCAAAACCAAACTTTGAAAAAATACCTATCCCATTTATTTCTGACTCGCTGATGTAGACGCCGCGCTGTCTGTCAGGTATCACATCACTAGTATTAACTAGTCCTTTCATCTGCTCATCTGACATTCCAAGCTCAATCGTCAATCTTTTGACATCTTCAGAGTCAATAAACTTACTGTATTCCTCTGCTGTCTCGCAAGTTAACAGGTCTAGGGCTTCATCTGGGTCTGTCGTTTCACAGGCCCAACAGTTAAGCCACCTAATAGGCGTTAATGTTTTTGCCGCCTTCTGATTACCTGCGGGGGCAATAAACACGTTAGGCGCCTTAAAATCAGTTCTAGAGCCGTTTTCGTCTATAACTGTTATCTCGCCCTCAAGAAGTATATTAATCGTCTCATGCTTGTGTATGCGACCAACAACAACTGTATTAGCTGGTAAAATCATCTCTCTAACGTAAGCACCATTAGCAAAGTAATGCTTCAGGTGTTCAGGGCTGTTGATATCAATCGGCATTAACCCATCAATATTCTCGGCATTCTTTATTTTTTCAGCTAAAGCACTCATATTAATTTTTTTGCTTGGTAGCCTGTCTATTGGGTATGACATCGCTAATGCTTTCATATTGCCGCCATTTGGTTTGCTGAGATTTGCCCTGAAATAATCGCGTTAACCTTTAACACTATTTCATTAATTTTTGCTTTGTTTTCGTTGGTCAGGTCGGTTACTGATTGCGTGTAAACTTGGTCGTATGCAACGGGTGCCGCTGCTATGTCAGCCGTTGCTATGGCTGTAAGGTCAGCTATCAATGCGGCCAAAAGTACCACACCACCAACTACTGGCTGAGCAAAGTCTTCAGTACCAACGTTATCACCTGTTACCCCGTGGGCGCTGTTTAGCAATTCATGGTCGGACAGGTCATCAGCTACAATGATAATATTGTCAGCGTTAGTCGATATGTCATCGGCATTAGTCGTAATATTGTCAGCATTAGTCGCAATGTTGTCAGCATTAGTCGTAATATTGTCAGCATTAGTCGCAATGTTGGCGGCGTTGACTATAATATTAGCTTCGTTCTGCTCTACCTGTTCAAGCAAATCGTCAGAATTTCTAGCAATTTCAATAAAGTTTTGAAGGTTTGTCAGATAGTCATCTGTCATTATGTCAGGCCAGCCAGTAAGGCTAGTAATATTTGACGCACTAAGATTTAATGATGCTATAGAATTGGTGAATTTGTCAGCCATTATGAAAACACCACCTTTAAGTTAGCGAGGGACATTCTAGAGCGAGAGGCACCCCGAAACCTAATGCCTATATAGTGCCTAACAAACCCAAAGGGCTGTCTAACAATAAATCTCTGGTCATAGTCGTAATTAGCCCCCATTTCAACCCAGTGCTCAGGCACATAGTGACGGCCGTTTCTGGTTACTGACAGGGCAACCGTTGCGTCCTCATCTGGAGATATGCCCGAAATGGTTTCAAGCATTAGCTGGTGAACAACTTTACCCTCAAGATTAATAAAAGGAGTGTCAATTATCCACTCAACTATATCACTATAGTGAGTACAAATAGATTGGTCTAATAATCCTATCTGTGAATCGCGCTTGTCTCCCACTATCCATTTAGCCGATTCTGGGTCAAGTATGGGGTTTTTAGCTCTGTATGTTAAATCTCCTACCAAGTCAGATTTTAATATAGTCCAAGCGTTATCAAGGCCCATTTTTTCGGCTATGGTTTCATTAAACATTAACGTATGATTTGGTAGGTTAAATATAACCAACTTCATGTTATCTCTAATCATCGCGTTCACAGTGGCGTTAGTAAAATCATCCTCCGTGTACTGAGCTATTATTTTATCGGTCTCTCTCGTTGATATAGAGTTCCCAGAGCCAAGCGATACAACATGAAAAGACGCGGCCGACTCTTTGCGTCTGCCTATAACGTACCATTTTCCGTCCATCTCTACTTTGCAGTGAGTGCCCATAATGCCAAGTTTTAGGGCTTTTTGTGTAATGCGCCTAAATGCAAAGTTCTCGCTGCCAATGTTTACAAACGACTCTATTGAAAGAGAGCCAAAAACAATAACCTCGTTATCTTCACTTCTGCCGATGCCTTCAGAAGGGTCTGGGGACGTCTGAGCATTACCAAAATCTAAAGGTAAATAACTTTCTTCATCAAGAATGTCAGAATGATAAATATTCTCTCCATCAGTCAAAAAGAAATACCCGTCAACCCAAGTTATATCGATTGGTGCGCCAACATCAGCGTCAGTTATTTGTCTCAACCCTTTTGCTGGTGAGTAATAATAAAGCCTCCCATCTGCAACAATAGCCAAATTGTTAAATGAGTAAGTCATTGATACTTCTTCGCTGCCAGATATAGCGCCGATAACAGTAACGGTCGAATCAGTATTGACCTTTATTAGATACTGTCCACTAACTCGATAGTGGCCTGTAAGGTCTTTAGCGCTAACCCAGATAGCGCCACGGTCTACACCTTGACCCGTTGCATATTCTGAAATGCCATACCAGTTAATCAGATAGCCGTTGGTTTCAAGCACATCTCTGGGGACAACAAACATATTAACGGGGAGTGAATCGCGGTATTCAGTATTATTGTCTACTGATTCCCCTTTGATTAATCCTATCTGCATTGCTGGCATGATTTAACCCTCTTTGAAATTGGTTAAATTATATCACATACATCTGATTAGGCCACAAAGGGGGTTATGAAGGGGATACTATAAAGTTATAGTAAAAATAAAGCCCCTAAAGTAAAGGGCTACTTTCTTGATATTGATTTAATCTGCTGATTGGGATCTAGTCGTAAATATGATATCATTAAAGATTACTGTGGCATCGTCAGTTTCCTCAGTCCATCCAACTAAGAAAAGCTCATCACCTGAAGATGCGGCCAAGCTAGCAGCTCTTCCGACAGGAAAGTAAGGTAACTGAAAAGTAACTTCTCGACTTGCACCTTCGCCCCTGTGGGCGTCTATAAATCGTGATACGTATGTCCCGCCAACTGTTTGGGTGCCAGCTAAAATTGGTAGGTCTGTTGGATCGCCAACACCAATCCCCAAAACAATATTATCAGAATTAGCAAATAAGGCTCTAGCCATTACAGTTACCTCTATAAATTCTAAGTCTTTAAGCACGTTAAAAGTCCCGTTGACGGTGTTAACTGAAATCCCTGTACCAATGCTGACAGACCCTGCAAGTTTGGCGATTGAAATATGACTCATGTTAACTGAGATAGTATTATCAGCGGTTCCTGTTAGCGTCACTTGCCTTTGCAATTCAGTTAATGATCTATCTAAAACTAACAGCATTACAGATTCAACACTAGCGTCATTAACATGCACTTTTTGACTAGTGCCGCTAGGCCCATCGGTAAAGTCATTAATATTGACCGCGTGAACCATCTTCTGTCCTGCCGTTGCAGCGGGTAGGTCTATCGGTAATTTATCAGCCATGACTAACTCCCTGTGTGAATAATGTTGTTGTCTAAAGTGGTTATTTCAGGATCTGACAAAGTAGTTATTATGTTATTTGATGGGGGTGTAGGGTTAAACCCTGATGATGATTTAAATCCAGATATAGAGGTGTAACCAGCACTAGATCCGTAACCTTTTGTAGAGGTATAAGGCATTAGAGCATCCTCTGAGTATCCGCGACAATTATTTGGTCTATGCCAGTTACGCCAGCAAGATTTACATTAATTTCAGAGATAGCCCCTTGAACCTGAACCGATGTAGGAGCGGATAGGTCAATAGTCCCGTCTGGTATGGCTTCAAAGACTCCCGAGCCAGGCGCTTTAGCGGTAAGTACTAGCGTTCCAACTGGGGAGCTTCCAAAGGCCTCAACGGCAATATGTCGCTGCAATCCGCCCTTATCTTTAGATACTAATACTTGGTTTGTCAGTGCTATGTCTAGCGTGTGAACTGTCATAATATGTCCTTACTGACATAGCGGCCCAAGCCGCTATTTGTCATTGAGTTACATTGAAATTGACTACATGAGGATTTACGCGACCAAGGTCAGTTGTAATAGTTAATAGAATTGTGTTGTACCCACCCTGAACACCCTTAACTTGTTCTAAGTTTATGGTGGTATCAGTGTTTGAGTCTGCTAGCAATTCAAGGCCGTTGGTTACTTCCTTTGTGTAGGATGAGATAACCTCATTCTCTTTAAGGTACAAACTAAAATCAATGATAAATCCATTAATTTCATCAACCTTAATTTCAAGAGTGCTACAGCTAATCGGCGCGTTGTCCTCAATCCTATAGTATCTATACCAATTCTGCCATCTAAACGTATTGCCCGAACCTCTAGGCTGTCTTGATGGTGGATTGATGGGGTTAACTCTTGCTGTTCTGGCTGACCAGTTAGACATAGACTGCCTTGCTTGCAGGGCTATATCGCCTGTTAGTGGTCTGCCATAACTAGAAGCTATTCTTGCCGCTACATTGGTTGAAGCTGCGTTGGTAAAGGCGGGATGTATGCCAGACTCAGTGTTAGCATCTGGAAAATCTTCGAAGACATAAGAGCTGCATATGTTTCTAGACTGCAACTCGTACATCATATCTTCGAGCCTGTTAAGCGCTCGCTCAACCTCTCCAGCGGTTGGCACAGTGGTAAGGCCGCTAATTGCTAATAAGTTAAATGCCTCATCAACTATATAGCCTTTGGTTCTAGTCGTCATATCCTAATTCTCTTCTGAGGGTGCTGATTCTAGCCGTTTCCCACTTATCAACCCCAGCGTCCTTAGCTGCCTGTCTGACTTCCTCGTTGGTTACTTCGCCATCATCATTTAAATCACCTTCTAAAAAATCATCAGGTGAAGACTTGTAACCATGATTAAGCATATTAGCAACGTCTTGAGCTATACACTCTTCCTTAACTATATCACCGTTCTCATCTTTTTTGTACAAATAGCAAGCCATTTTTAAAGTCCTGTATAAAGTATAAAGGGGAACTTAATCCCCTTTATTTATTATTGATAGTAGTTAGAAAGTAGTAGCAATACCCGCGCGTGAAGGGTCTTTCATCGTTAGCCCATACCAAGTAAACAAGCGGTAACGTAGATTCATTGTGACCATGTTAGCGTCATAAATCATATACATATTTAAACCGTTGCTTAGCGTCTCGCTAATAACCTTCATTCCATCATACTGCTGAAGTAGCGACATAGGAACTTCACCGCCAACAACTTCGATTGAATCTCGGTCATAAAACAGATTGACCTTAACATTTGCGTCAATGTTAGTTCGTACAACGAGCGCACCACTTGTAATAGTGGTGTCAACGTTAGCGTAAGCTAGCTCTGTTTCGTCAAGCGCTGGGGTATCATCTAGAGCGATAGGCTTAGGCCATATGGTAAGTGATGTTCCACTTGGCTTAGCTGCAACAGTAAAGGTCATTGGTTGACTTGTTGCATTCTTGTCACTAACACCGATAGATTTAATTGATACTCCAGAGTTATTGATAGTGACCTTATCGCCAATATTAAATACGCTTGAGTCGGCTACAGCAAGAGTCGCCACACGGTAATCAACGTTGGTTACAGCGTGAGTTAGCGCGTCTACTGCGCCACCTTCAGGCTTAAAGCTTGCCGCTGCCGTAGTTGCGGTTTGAGCCGCGCCACCAGTAATGTTTGGCAAGTAAGAACCTGTATAGATATCAAATTCAGCAACGTTAGAGCCAATCTGACCAGTAGCCCAAGTATCAGCGGGGCGACCTTTTAGCGTTTCACGGCTAGCTAGGTCTTGAGCATAACGTTTAGTATCACGGTCATTCAAGATAAAACAGCGTTCAGTTTGCTTACCTTGACGCTCATTAAGGATAGCTTGCCCTTCTGAGATGAAGTCAAAACCACTAGTTACATCTGAGCGGTAATGAAGTGAGCCGCCATTTTTAACTAGGTTAGCGATAGACTTGTTTAGCTCGGTAGCCTGTTGACGACCTGAAGCTTTTCCGCGACGCTCCCAAAAGCGAGTATCACGCATTTGGTCGATACGTTGCTGAACAAAATCGTTCTTTGGGTTACCGAGAATTGCTGGGTAAGTCTCTTCAATAATTTCTTGCTCTTTTCCAGTAAGGTCAAAGCCGTCAAGAATTGGAGCGTGTTGCTCAACAGGGCGCCAAATTACGTTGTTAGCGTTCTGCATGTCACCACTATCTGGTGTGAATACGTCAGTCTTCTTTACTAACTGGTTTTGCTCTTCGTATGTTTCTAGCGCATTCTCGAAGAGGACTTCTGCGATTTTACCTGTACTAGCCATGATTAATTTTCCTTTAGATTACCAATTGCTTGTGTCAATGCCTTGAGACTTTGCTTTACGCTTAAGGCTAATTCGAGCCTGTATATCGTTAGACTCGCCAGCTTTTTTATAAGCTTTCTGCATAGTTCCAGCTTGACCATTTGCTCCCGCTTCTCCGCCTACATTGGATGTTGGCTTTGGCGCTGAGCTTCGTTTACGAGTTGGTGTCGATATCTGAGCCTGCAACGAACCTAAGTAAGCAACCGCAGTAAAACCGCTAGGGTCTTCAGCAATCTTATTCTTAAGCTCTAACAATTTAGACGGGTTAACGCCAAGTTGGTACATTACTTTCTCACTACCTTCACCGATATTGTTAAGTGTCGTTATTAAGTTGTCGGTCACTTGGTCACCCATGTTCGGGTGTATAATCTCCATGGCGTTACGAACGTTTGTTTCTGCCGAATCGTAAGCGTCTTGAGATACTTTACCAGTACCGACTAATTTTTCTACTCTACCATAATGACCATTGAGGCTTGTCTCAACTTGCTTGACTCTGGCTTGTGCTGCTGCTTCTTGCTGTCGGGATTCGTTAGACTTCTGTGAGTTAGTTTTAAACCTCTCATCTATCTTTTTGTCGTTCCAGTCATCAACGGCTGCATCATACTTGTCATCATCATAATCAAAGTCTTCGCGCTTGGGTCGTGGTGGTAATGATGTCGCCTGTGGTTCTGCCTTTGCTGAACGTAATTGTTCAAGCTCGGCTCGCATAGACTCTAACTCGCCATCCTTTTCATTCAGCTTAGCCTTTAGCCTTTTACGGGTCTTGGCGGCTTCATGATTAGGTTTAAACCCGCTCTTCTGGTCATTATCCGAGTTCGCTTCCTCGGTTTGCATCCAAGATTCAACTTCAACATCACTAGGCTCTGTGTCAGCGTCTAATTCAGTATCGACCGCCTCGTGTTCAACTTCTTCAGTTGTTGCAATAACAGTATCAAGACTTTGCGTGTCTTCAACAGTTTCAACTTCAGTCGTGTCATCTTTGGCGTTTTCTTCTTTTAGCTCTTTCAGCGATTTAGTAACTGTCACTTTATTATCCTCGTAAGTGCAAACGATAACCCTAGTTAATACACCAGCTAGGAGGTGTATGTTTATTTTACTATTAAATGGTTGATTTTGCTAATTGCTGAATTTCAGGCACAAAAAAGCCCTAGTGATTAATCTAGGGCTTATCTGAGTTCAAGGGAATATATGAGAAATATTAATACAATGATAATAACTGCTACACCGCTTATTTAAAAAATAATTAAGTCAACTGAAGACAAACTTTATGTAGTTTTAACATGCTAGCCCACAAGTACTACGTAAACCAAGCTTTAGTGAGTAACTTTTATTTATGAAATTCAGGCATTAAAAAATCCGCTGAATATTGGGTCAGCGGATTAATCACGTAGCTAAGTTTGTATACTGAAGCTGCGTAAGGCTTGATGCCTGTTTTTTGATGTTATCACTGACCTCTTGCTTTAGCAATGAAGCAGTAACAGTTCTCACAAGCATAATGCATCACCGTGACAACCTTCTTTTCGTCTTCGCTTGATGGGCAGGCGAAAGGAGTCCAGCTAAAAACACTGTCTTGGTCATGTAGGTCTTTAGTGCATACTGAGCAGTTGTATTTCATTAAAATATATCACTTATCTGATTTACGATAACCAGCATCGTATATTAGGTTAGCCATCTGGTAGGTAATGTTGTCCTTGTTTAGAAATCCTTGTGAGGCAATGATATTCTCAATGTCGTCAATGATTACGTCTCGCTCTGTTGGTAGTGGTTTAAAATGCCTAGAGTTTTGAGTGAAATCTACGACAAGACCATTATCATTATGTTTTGCACACCTAAAGATAACCCCACCCCCATAACTCATTAATATTTCAACTTCGACACCATCCTTTATGTTAAATGGGTTTTCGTAATCATTGATAAGCCCAGTGTGAAGGCATTTCATACCAACAGGCGGTAACCCTCCAGCATCTGCCATTGCCTGTGTGAATACTGGCTTAACTCCTAGTGGTGGCTTCCAGTGAGTGCCACCATTGAATGTATAATCCATGCCCGTTAAGGTTGTTATGGCGGCTTCAACCCTGTCAATTGCAACACCTTTCTGACTAAAAGGAGCTTTACTCATAGTACCATCAATACACTTAAAAATTCCGTTCATCACTCTACCCCTAATCGTTATTTATAATAAAAAGCGCGCCAGCACTAGCAACGCCACCAAAAAAGCAAACCCCAATAGCATCACAAATAGAAGCACCGCCAAGAACCTGAGGGATGTCAACCTAGCAAACACCATTAAGACACCGATAACAAAACGCTTATTTACATTCTTTAGATTCATCATTTACCCATATGATTTGTGACTGAAATCAACTTACCTTTACTATCTCTAACTATATCGTACCCATCTTCTACAGTGGTAACGCAAGGAGTTAAAAAAAACTCCTCTATCACTTCGCCGTTAGTTCTCTTTAACTGAATTACTGCCTCGCCATTTCTAGCCGCTTCAAATACTTCGGCTGGCTTACGGCTTAACTGGCTTGATGAAAACGCTTGGTAGGTCATTTTTTTGAATCCTTTAGTGCTTTCATATAGTTGACACTGGCAGCTCTAGCATTATTAGAAGCCTCTTTAACATCAAGCGCAGCCTTAAGGGCATCGCAAGCAGTACCCCCATCAACATTAATATCACGAGCATCAGAGACAGCTTTACCAAAAGCATTGCCAGCTAAATCAGATATAATCCTTAACTCTTCAAGTGTTTTCATTTATTTGATTCCTTTAGTGTTGTTCGAATTAGTTCTAATAGTACAGCCAACAAAAAGGACTGTAAAGCCCTTAATGGTGATTTAGGTAGTGGTTAGACCAGCTAGTTAATACAGACAAGCTCTAGGCTGTCACTTGACTTATGCTTTCCCTTTGAATCGACAAACAAGGAAGCCACATGAAGAAATTCAGCAATACAATCTCTAGGCAAAACTAACTCTGAATGGCCGAGGGCAACCTTTATTAAGCCACCATCCACAGGTTTTATAGATATAGATTTATCTATCATAGCCAGCCCTATAACCCCATCATCAAACTCAAAATAAGAGCATGACTTTAAATCTCTATCACCAAATAAATCAATTACGTTATTCATTACTTCACCTTATATCTGAGCTATGCAGCCGTCACTTGCGGCGTTAATTTCTGCATATTATCTATCATCTGCCCTTGGGTTTGAGTAGATAACTGCTGAGTCTTGACCATCGTGTTAATCGTCTCTGCCTTGGTCTTGCCAATGCCTGCCGCTTTGGTCTGCTCATCAAGAGATATCTTGTATCCTTCTTGTTGCAATCTAGCCATCTCAATTTCTTGAGCTTTTACCTTAATACCAAGCTCTTGCTGCTGATTCTGAGCCTTAAGCATTTCCGCTTGTGCTGCTAGCATCATTGCGGGGTCAACTTGTGGCTGTTGGCTCTGCTGAGATTCAGCTACCATCGCTTTCTCTTCGTCAGTCTCAGGCTCTTTGACTCCAGCTAATATAAGCTGCTTTCTGCCATAATCGCGGATATCCTTAAAGCTGGTTCCGTCAATCAGCATAAAGTACTCATTCAATAGCATTATGTATTCAGTGCTACCCGCTGGAACGCCATTAATCAACTCTTTCAGTTCTTCCTTGTTCTGCTCTTTGACAGACTCGAATGACGGGCCAACATTAGCATAGACATCAAAGGCCATCTTACTAATGTCGTTGGATATTTCACGCTCGAAGGTGTCGTAATTCATTTCCTCTTTGTTGATAGTCTCTTTTGACTTTGTGCCATCTAGTCTGACCAGTATCACGTCTTGCTGTACATCGTGGATATCTCTAGCCATTGATGCGTAAATCTCACCATCTCGACGCATAGCAAACTTGTGGTTATCTTGATAAGTGTATGACTGCATGTCCATGCGTTTCTGTAATGCCTGAACAGCCTTACCGCTTAAATGGGTATCGGTTATATCTTGCGGCAATCCAGCGCCCGCAACATCATCAACGGCGACTCTCGACTCTGCGATGCTCATCATTAATGCTGGCGGCACATCAGGGGCTTTAATCCCTCCAACCGCACCAACTGGCAACGGTTGCCCGTTAGAGTCTAGAGCGTTCTGCAACAGGTACGGCAGATTATTGTCAGCACCTGATTGCTCGTACATATCTTCAAAGCCCTGAATTTGTTCAGCGGTAAAGATAGGTTTCTCTCTGGGAGACATTGACACGATATCGGCAAGGTATGACAGCTGGAAATTACGCAGCCTCTGAGGGTCTTTAGCAAGCCTTACGATGCCCTCGTAATGTTCTTCACCCTCAACAAATTGGCGTTCACCGTATTGAGGAACAATAGGTATATGCTCTCCCGCTATAACAACAGCCTCTAATATCTCGCCACCACTGGCAATATATCGAGTAACCACATATCGATTGATAGTGCGCTCATCAATCAGGTCATAGCCATTGTCAGCAAGGAAGTCTTCTTTATCATCCATCTCATGTTCGGCCACTGATTTAACCGTGCCGAACCCGTCAACAAAGATGAAGTGCTTAACCTTCTTAAGTTCACGGTGAAAGAATCTAGTAACATAAATCTTGTTAGCCTCAGATATCCACGGGAATACATAGCTTATCTCTGGGAACTTAAACGATGCATCGCCACCCTCTTCTGACTCACCTGTCAGCTCTTCTCTTAACGCCTTGTAGCCATCATCAGAGTAAGCAACTAAGCAACTAACATAAGTAGCATCAGACTTATCAAGTAGCTTAGCGTTTGGATCCCACATGACATTATTGTTAGCCTCGTATAAAGGCCATCGCTTAATAACCTGTCTATCGTCATCAGGGTTGTTAGTCTTCCACTCTGCGCGTAACTCCCAAGCGGCAACACCACACACAACCGCCTCTTGATTAGCATTCTTCTTGGCTTCAAGGCTGGTGTTGTTACGCATGTCTGCTCTATACATGCCGTCCATAAGGTCAGCACCTGAGGCGTCTGTTGCGTCAACAGGGTCAAAGTCTACTTGAACAGGGTTTAGTGTCAGGTCTGTTAGTATTTGGCGCATGGCTTTTCTAAGGATGTTGAACTCACCCCTGTAGCCTATGTCTGATTGGGATAAATAGGTGTCGTCCCATTGACTCACCCACGCAAAGACCATATCGTCGGCAGCTTTGAGGCGAGTATCATATCCGCTATCATATGCCTTATCGTGAAGCTTCATTAACTCATCTAGTTCTAGCATTCTATCGCCCCATTACTTTTCTAGGTTGCGGTCTGCGCGTCTTATTGACCTTTGTTACTATTGTACCAGCATTATCAAACGACAACACCGCGGCGTCAAATAGGTTTGGCGATGGTATCTTTAGCCTGCTGCCATCTGGCAATGTTATTCCTTTCCTCATCTCATCCTTAGTGTAAAACTTAACAGTATCGCCTGCCTTGATAGGCACCTTACATGATTCGGCCTTAAGCTTCTCCATCATGTCGGGCTTAATCCCCTCGCCTGTTTCTTCGTCGTATGACTGAAAGCTAACTAAGGTGTCTGGGTCGTGGTATCTACCCTCAACGACAGCCTCCCAAGTTCTAAAGACTCTTTCAGCAAACGATATAATATTCTGTGATTTCTTATTGTGTAGGACATCTTTATTTAGCAGTATGCCATTACGATTGGTTAGTCCAGCCGTCTCGCTCTTAAACTCTGCTAGCGGGTGGTGTATGGCGCTTGAACCCTTGTAAGCATAGACATTTATATCTTTACCACTGAGACCTTTATCAACATTGTCTCGCAGTGTTGCGCCCAGTCCGTCAGCATCGTAACCGAATGAATCGGCACCGTCTATAATGGCCATCTTGCAAGCTTCATCCATTTTACGGTTACCGTTTTCCGCTTCTATCTCGGTTACGTTAAAGAACGTAATACCTTGCCTAGCGGTGTACCCACACGGGTCACCGCCAACATCTGAAGGGTCACAAGCTGCTGTTATTGCACCACACCTATCAATGCCTAACTTCTTATGCGCATCGATACACGCTTTAAAGTGGTCTTCTCTTATAACTGAGTTGGTAACGTCATCGTTAAACTTACCGTGCCATATACCATCAAATCTTGATTGAGACATAATACCCCGCTTAACTTTCTGCCTATCCTTGTCTAGCTCTTGCTGCAAAGACTCGTCCCACTTAAACCATGGGTTATCCTCATAGGTAAGCCTGACTATCATGTGGTAATCGTCTTCGTAATAACCACCCTTGTCTAACTCTGCCTGATAAGGAATGATGAACTCCTTGCTCATAGGGTCTTGACTAGAACCAGTATTCCACAAATACCAAAGCTCTGCTCCTTTAGTGTCTCGAAGAGTTGGCCCAAGCGTGTCAATGGTTGCTTGTTTGGTCTTCTCCGATTCTTCCATAAGAAAATATTTGTAGTCTGCCGCGCCCTTCATATCGATAATGTTTTGCATGCCCCCGAAAGCAAACTTACCCCCGTTAGCATTTCTTATTTCCCACTTAGACGGCACAGATATAAACCCTCCTAGCCCAGACCTTTTGATTGTTGTTTCAATGCCAGCGTATATTGATTCCTTCAAGGCTGTCATTCTTTCTCGCAAGGCGTAAATCCTACAGGCTGAAGAGTGTACTTGAGCTGATAGAACGTTCTGAGCAAATCTAGTTTTCATTCCACCTCGACCGCCAAACAGTGCCTTGTATTTCTTGTGTGTCAGTATTAGCGGCTCTAGCTTTTCAACTAGTAAAACAGTTGGCTCCTTACCTGTCATTGCCATGTTACCAATAACACCCTCCCACCGCCTGATGATGTGAGGAACCAATTTACCATCTACCTTATCAACTCTGTCAATAATTCCATAAACAGTGGGTTCAAGGGTTCCACTTACAGCCTTAGCAAGGGGTTCAACTCTCTTTAGTCTGTGAGCAAGACTAGCCATTACCAACGCCTAGAGATAGCTCTATCTCTTCAATACGTCTATTCATGTCTGTAGCCTCTTGGATCTTCATCATTGAGGATATGGAGCTAATGAACATATTGGCTACGTCTGGCGCTATCAATCCCTGAGAGGTCGCCTTCATAACTTGAGCTGCCTGAACATGTGCGTGCGCCTCATCATCGAAATCGAATTCTATCATTGGCATTGTCTGCCGTTTGATTGGAGATATTCGCTTTAGTATCTCAGAAGCCCCAAATGTATCGTTAGGGTCGTAAGCTCTTGTAACTAGCATGTCATAGAAGCTATTCTCAGACTTTGAAAGCCTTTTCATAGACTCAATTATCTTAGACCTCTCTGATTTTCCTCGAACCTTTCTGTTAACTGGCTGGTTATTGCTATTAAATTCATGCTTAGCCATAAAATCAGTCTTCCTTCTGTTAATTACTGGTAAATCAATTATAACATAAAGATTTCAGACGTAAAAAAGCCCACATAAGCAGGCTTTTATCACATTATATTTTGCTAATTCCCTCCAACAGTGACTAGCACTCTTCCCCATATATCCGTCGAGCGAAGACCATCAAATACATCATCAGGTTTTGATAAGTTCTTTCTCATCACTTTACCCGCTTCAATAAGTAACCACTTGTCAGACTCCAGCTTTTCAATCCTATCTAAATTCTTATCGTTTTCAGCCAGCAAGGGTCTCTAGCCTATCGACCTGAGCCTTAAGCGTCTTAATCTGGCACGTTTCACACTGGTACATCTCGGACGGCTTTCTATCAAGATAGTCGAACTCTTTACCACAAGTTCTAATTCTTCCGTCCCACCATGATTACCCAACGTTGCAATATGTCATGGCCCCACCTTGCTATTCGCTGGAATTGAAGATATCCCATCAATCTTAAGTACCGCATCAAGAGTGGCCAATACCGATTTAATAGTATCGGTGTTGTAACAAAGCTTACCGTCCTGCCCTTTTGTAGCGTTGTGATTAAGTGCGTCCCTACAACCTACAATGAATTTGATTCTTTCAGATTTCTTAGTCATTGCTTTTACCTTCCAATTTGCGACCACAGAAGCAACAAAAACTAGCCATTACAATAGTTTCACGCTTAGTCATGTTTACCTTGTGGCCACCCCCTTTTTTAGGTGCTCGATATTCATATTTAATTTTTGGATTAACAGGGGAATAATCACCCCCGCACATAAAGAATGAGCGCCCCTCGAACTCTATCTCGAAATCACAAGAACCCTCTGGCAACGTCTTTTCCACATGATTTGTTACTCGAACTAATGTCTCGTCAAAGCATTTGCACTTGTTATTCATAATTCTTCTCCACCTTCGCCGCACAGCTCCCAAGTAATTAAATGAACACACGTGACATAAAATGTCTTTCCACAAGTCGACTTAGGGCATTCAATCTTGCTTACACGGCCGTCATCACAAAAAGCCTCTTCATCAGTAAACTTATATCCGCAATGGCTGCATGTTAGATTTTTCATAATTCTTCCTCTACCAATCTGCAACCGACACCTAAGATAAACATGTAGACATATCTACTATCAAAATCATCTGCCTCAGCTCCTACTCTGACAAGCTCACTTTTAGATGCAGCCGCCAAGTACCCACTTGGATCTCTATAGGCTTCTACTTCAACAGGAAATTCTACCTTGCTTAACCCTTCATACCCGCCATTATTAAGCAGTATTACTTTCATTTTATTTTTAACTTCAGCCATCACTTGCCCCTTGTTAATTATCTATTTAACCTAACATCCATGCCAAACACCCTAATCGCTTTAGGAACGCTATATTCCCATTGCAAACCATTTGTGTACTCTGTGTTTCTAACCCTAGTTAAAAGCCTCTCATCAAACCCCACTTTAAGGAGATTGCACACTTGGGCGTGACTTCTACCCGTCAATTTAGCTAATACTCTTGCTGAAATAGGCTTTCCATAATCTTTTACGAACTCAACTGTTTTCAACTGTAATGGAGTCATCACTTGTCCCTTGTTGGTTAACCTTTCATTCTCATTTTTTCTATATAACTAGCAGCTTCAAAGCTGAGAGTGTTTTGAAATGTCGTTGTACAATCGCCGCACACCTCGTTAGCAAAAGAATTTATGACCTCTTTGTCATGCTTGAGCATATCTGGTTGCTCAAGAGATACATACGGCTCATAATCCGTTTTTACTTTTCTAACTAAGCTAGGGTTATACATCGTAAGCTCACCATCCAGAATGCCGAATTTCCAACCTTGCCTAATTCGGTGCTGAATAGATTGCCTACTCTCATCTTGAGACCTAGCAAAGCCTTTAATATTTGTGATTGATTTCACTATTTACCCTCTGTGATTATTTGATAACCATTCCGACCTAGGGCTAGCACTATTGATTGTTGACTTGGTAGCTAGGTTAAGTTCTGTAAGGTTCATTGTGTTTTGTCCGTTTCGTTTCGATAGAGCTATAATGCCAGAGCTGTTTGCATGATGCAAGCGTTATTTGCATTTATTTATCTTAGGTATAAAAAAACCCCTTTCGGGGACAATGAGAGATTAGGCTATTTACTTTTGCTTTGCGGTATACTGCCACCAGAAGACCCCCGCTTAATATTATTAATCCTAGCCCTTTTAGCCTCTGAAGCCTGAACTTTGCCCTGTTCGCCTATCTTCCAATCCAGTTCTTTTTCTAGCAAGTCATTCCTGCGTTTACGCTCTATAAAACTACGCCTGGACACCGTCCAATTAAGGAATACAAACACAAGCCCCATAGCGGTTAACACCATGCCAAATAAAGATATAACGTTAGTGGCGGTTAGGCTAGCCGCCCCGCCAGCAAACAACATAACTATAGATTGCTTTAAGCTAATTAATGACTCTACTTTATCATTCATATTGTTACGTCTCTCGTATATCTTATATTTGTAAATTAATGCAGCCAATGAAAGTATAGTGAAACCTACACCTGAAACCGTTTCGTCACCATCTGCCGCGCATGCCATCATCGGCATTAGAATTAATATCCAACGCACTATAAACCCCTAAGATTATCATTAGGGTGTCTAACCCCACAATTGAGCAAAAAAACGATGAGTCAATCAGGACGCCGTAAGAGTCGTAAAACTCAGCGCCCCCACTATCCCATCTAGTTTGCACACCCCAACGCCAGAAGGCCATTGAGACACATAAAAATGTAATTGCGGTAAACATAATCCGTATGCTTTTAGGGTATAGTCCGTTAAGGTGGGTTGTCGCCATCATGACGAGAGAGGCTGACGCTAGTATAAAAAAATACCTGACAGCCTCTATAGGGGTAACTGTTTGACTAAAAGATATTGCCACGTAATCCGACAACACCTCAAGAGCTAGCCATAAGGCCACGACTAAGCATGTATTGCTGTAGCGATTAAACTTGTACTTATGATAGGCGCACAAAACAAGCATGACCGCACTAAATGCGGCCACAACTTGGTTTGCAAGCATGCTACTTAGAATATCCACTATTCGTAGGATTCTTTTGCTTTTAAATAACTGATTTTTTCACCTTTCCTTTGGTTGGCTTCTTGGCTTTTGGTTTTGGTTTTGGTTTTGGTACACGTGGCATAATTTACTCTCTTAGTCAAAGTGAACGGGTTTAAATAGGTTTCTGTTTGGGCCTCTTTCTTCATCCCATATCAAAGTGGTTTGATAATGTCTAGATAGCTTTTCCCTCGCTGGTTTAGAAAGACCTTTTAATGATATATGGTCTTTATAATCCTCCCTAATTTCAAACTTTCCTGCTCTAACCCCTGATAAATAAGATATTGTTATAGATAGCATCAGGATTATAACACCGATACCTAAAACTATAAAATCCATGAAATCAACCCATCCGTAATGGACTCGCCCGCACACACTACAGCGAAAACAATAACAATTATCACGTTGCTTTTTATATCTATAGGCTCTTTATTTGAGTTTGTCTTGCTAACTGCATCAATATTCTTCATCACAATTCCCCTTGATTAGTTAACGCTACTTTACCTTAGTTTATTAGGCTTAGTGGTCTAACCAGAGGGTTGGATTATGGGGTTATATTATTTATAGACATAGTGGTCATATAGACCGTTTACCATGGATAGGGCTTTACCCTTCCTAAACGTTCTTTAAGCTTTATCTACATAACGATATCAGAATACCTTTTCACATCCCTGTTGGTCGGCCAAACCACAAAACCATGGCATAGACTTCTGTTTATCCGCGGCCTAAACGTTATCATGCAGAGCTTAGTTAAATTTTAGGGCATTTATTGCGGATAGCTTGCTTAAGCTAAGTAAAAAATATCTGGGGGAGTCTTGAAAGGATTTATGCCTGTCTGGT
>Ga0233414_10000116_pt1 | contig 34729 bp, 41 predicted proteins | sample Na_anoxic_10_MG_FD_189020 | JGI IMG/M metagenome (GOLD analysis project Ga0233414, IMG submission 189020) | Seawater microbial communities from Saanich Inlet, British Columbia, Canada - Na_anoxic_10_MG | ecosystem: Environmental > Aquatic > Marine > Inlet | place: Canada: British Columbia... | reverse complement strand
ACGCCTGTTCTTGTTATCGTAGTGATGTATCTTAAATAAATCTAACTGTTTCAGACTTAACTCATGTTCTCTATACTCTGGAAAAACATCATAATTAGCATCATGTATAACATCTTGAGCTTTCTGTGCTATTTTAGCACATATTTCTAAGCCTGTAGCATCATGCCACTGTTCATAGTTTCTAAGTATCCATTCAACAACTTGAGCATCAAATCGTAGGTTGTTATAACCTACCCAGTACACATCCTTATTGTCTTCAGTGTATTTAGCAAACGAATCTAACTGATTCTCCCACTTACTAACAGTAAAGCTCTTAGGCGTGCTCTGAGGCTTCATACATACTACTATGAAACATTCCTGCATAGTTTCTATGTCATATATAATTACATCATTCATTGTGTTGTTCGTTTTATATATTCATGTTTATCTTCTGCTTCCGACCACTCATCTAAGTGTTTATCGAAATGCATCCTATAGTCAAATCCTGCACTGAATGTTTCATCACATCTACTACATTTAATGAATGGTTTAGTCATTCTCTGTCTTTCTTAAGTCTTTCCACTCTAAATAAAAGCCCACTGCTACTATGATATTCATACTTATACTACTAATTACTTCGTACAAATCATGAAAGTCATGTATAGACAAATGCACATGTCCTACTACCCAAAAAGGTATAGACAAGTTACCTGCCACCCATCTAATTAAAAAGGTTATAAACTTCATATTAAGTTATTAGTGAGCCTACAAAAGTAATCAATTTAATGAGATTACCAAATAGAAAACCCACCACAATTCTTAAGAAACTTAATAAACTCTCTAATTAACCACAATGGTGTACCGTGTGAAGGATGATAGACATTCCCATCAGCACCAACAACACTAGTAAACATAATTGTACCATAAGGAAAATCATCGTTAAGTTTATCTGTTAATTCATCATCAAGTAAACCGTTAGTTCCTGTTTGACTCCAAGAATTCATGTTACAATAAATTTTATCTTCAGGATCTATTAAATTATCTTCTTGATCAACAACTTTTTCTAGTGCATCTGCCATAGCATTACACTCTTGCCAGTTATCTAACCCCAGTCCATCATTACCCATCCATGAATTAAAATCAAAGTTGAGATCATGTTGTTCTGCTGCATGTTTACATAACATGACTATTGGTCTCCAAGACCACCAATTACTTCTAAAGTAATAACCAGGATTTTTATCTTCCCACTTCTCTAGTGCATCCCAGTACTCTTTCTTTTGATCTTCAGTAATGTTATCATCACTGTAATCAAGCTCAGGCTTCTTGCCTATTAACTTTGGCGCTTTGCCATAAATATCTACTCCCATATTTATTCTTCGTTTTCTTCGTTAAACTCTGCATGTTCCTTACAATCAGAGCATCTATCTGTGTCATACCATCTGTATGCGCCACAGCAATTACTTAGTTCTTCTTCCATATTAATTAATGTCTTGCCAATTTAAAACTTGTTCGTTATCATCTAAAAACTTCATTATAACCTGACCATCATCTAGTACAGGTAAAGTTATTCCTTCTTCATATTTATCCTCATCAACAAATACTTCAAGTAGTCCATCAAACTCTTGCATGATGAAGTTCATCTCTTTGACACCAAAGTCTATGAGGTTATCTGATATATCACCTGGATCAAACAAACCTATCTCTTCAGGCGTTGCTACAACAGCACCCTCTAAATCTAATAAATATGGATAAACAGGAAATCCGTTCTCCATAAACATTAGTTCTGGTGTGACTTGTTCGTGTATTGATTCTTGAGTAAGCTCAAATATCTCTATGTGCTCTCTTCCTTCATTACCAGGATACAAATGATTCATGAACAACATACCTGCTCTTAACTCTTCTGGATCATAGTGACGAAAGTGTAATTCTACAGCCACAAACATTAGACAAATCTTATACTATTACCACGTTTGGTAAATTGTGTACCACAATGGTCACAAGATCCTTCATTAGTAATAAAGTTAAACTTAACACTTCCTTTGAAGCATTCTGGGCACATAACGTGTGGCTGCTTGTTGCTAGCCATTTCTTCTGGTAATCCTTTTTGTCCTTCCATTTTTATTTATTTATAGTATTGTTACTTCTACCCAACCTTTCTCAGAGTGGTTTGCATCTGCAACATAACCATCATCTTTTAGTTGTTGTTCTAATTCTAGAGCTGCTTCCCATAGTCCTGGTTCAGGGATCTCATCATGTTCATCATCATAATAAACATCACCACGACATTGATAGAATCTATCATCTGGTGCTTGATCTACAAATTCAAACTCATAACCTTTTACTCTTCTTATTCTTTCCATTTTTAAAATATATATCTAATTGTTTCTAATTCAAAATACTGATTGTACAACTGCTTCCAAAATGTTAGCAGTTTAGTCTTATCACGTATTGGATATCTCATAACACCACTGTTATTCTTGATCTCACAACTGTGTTTCATCATGTCTTGTGCTTCTGGTGAAGCTTTAGCCATTTGGTTCCTATGATTGGTGAGTACTATCACCTCACATTTATTATCTCTACCTGCATACTTTACTACCTGTGCAAACATCTCATCATAATGTTGTATCCAACGTCTGTTAAACACAACAGGTGAATAGTTTATGTGCACTTCCCATCCTAAATCTTTAAGACGGTTGATATCTTGTATTCTAGACTCTATCTTTTGCATCTTAGGCTCAAGTACATCAGAGTATGCTTGTGGCATAAGACTTACACGCACTCTTGGAGGCTTGTTGAAATGCCTAACGTCTAACGTTAGTAGTCCTGGGTACTTTGTAGCCATTGTTGTGTTAAGATTTTCGTGTTTATCATACATAAGCAAGTAATCGTGTAAAGAAACTCCTGTTTTCTTTACATGTTTCTGCATAAGTACTAAGTCTGTATTGCATGCAACATCTACCATAGTGTAGATTGGATCCTGTTGGTCAGGCACTTTGTTGTAAGTCTTCTCCCATTCAACAACTGATTCAAATATCTCATCAACATTAGTGTTGACAAACACTCTGGTCCCATTGTAACGTGACATATAACAATAAGTGTTAACACAACCACCAAAGCAACCATAGATGAGGTTTGGAGCAATGCAATTAGCACTATTGTTATTGTCTTTAGTTACAAGCGTCTTTGTTTTCTGTATTTTTATCATGATAATTTAGTAATCCTCTTTCTTCTTTGTTTAATCTCTTGTTTATTAACACTTGCCTCATACAATCCCTCAACCTTTGTAATGTTAAAGTCTTTTATGTATCTATACAGAGTTCTCTCTGTTATGCCTAGCCTTTCAGCTGCATGAGCTCTATGTCCACAACACTTGTTCATGGCCTTAATAATCAATGCTACATGTGCTTCTCTAATTGTCATGACCCTAAGAGATTACAAATTATCATAACCCACAAAAGAGCCATTAAAAAAATGATTACTGGTAAACATCCTTTCATGTTACGCTGGTACTGCTCTTTTGAGCGTCCTTGGTATTCCCACTTCTCCTTTTTCTTACTCATAGCTAAAGTATTTAGATTTCATTCTCTTCCACCATGGATTCAGAATTGATATTGTGTTATACTCTTCCTCTGTGTAAACTTCTACACGCCCTTTGTTATCAATTAGACAATGCAAACCTGTTTCAAGTACTATATGTTCTTTAATCATGCTCGTAGTATTTATTTAAGATTAATGTTTCTATCTCTGCTATTGTATCATAATGTAGAATGCCAATGATATCTTGGCCTCCACATGATATAATGTGTGATTCAAACTCTGCAGGTGCTCCTGGATAACCAGCCATATCTGCATCATATGTTATTTCTTTCTCCTCTGGTGCATAAAAACCAGTGACATTGAGTACAACATTGTCATACTCAATCTCATGTGTGGTTCCATTAGCCATGTTAATAGCCTATTTGTTCTAGCGCTTCATCTTCTGCTTCTACTGTATACATAGTATTAGCAATGTTGCACATAAATAGCACTCCAAATAGGAATGCTGCTTTTCTAAATTTGTAAAACTCCGTGGGTGTTAACTTAATTTTTCTCATTTTGTATTTATTAATGGTTTAACTTATTTATTCTTTAGTCTATAGCAATCATTCAGGTTTTAACGCATAACCTTATTCCCCTGATTCTTTACTCACTCAACCAATTGTTATGGTATCTACCCTTGTTTTACAAGTGAGGTTATCTCTGCTTTTAGACTTTATCTAGTAATCTTTACCCATATCCATATCATTAATCATATCTTCTTGGAAGTTACGGTCAATGCCTGTTAGAGGTATTTTACCTCTGTTTGGATTTTTTGGTTGAAGAGCAATCTTTTCAAAAAGCTCTTTTTCAAGAGATTTATACACTTGCATAAACTCTTCTACATTCATATCTCCTGCTTCTTGGCAGATAGCATCAAGTTGTAGTTTTACCTTGTGATGCACATTATATAAGTTATTTATCATAATATAGTGAGTATGATGCTCTCCAGCTTTAACTTATTAACTATAATCTTTCTGACTTGTTAGAATACCAGCAGCCTCCCAAAACAATATTTTAGTCTCAGGATTACTTACTGGTCTTAGTATATCAAGCTGTTGAGCTAAATTTATACTAAATGGTATAAGACTTAACATGAAAGTCTCATATATTTCATTATCTAATTGCTCTAATAGTTTAGGACTATTAATAGCTCTTGTAGCTAAACTAATAGCTTTATCTTTTAAATTTGACATGATATAATAGTACAATGCTCTCCAGCTTTAGAGCTCCCTAACTTAATATAAGCATAGAGAGAAAGTTAAAAAAAAAAGCCAGTCTATTTTATCCAACTTCAACTGGCATGGTTGTCCTATGAATACTCATAGTTAGGAATAAGTCATTTGATTATCAGGTGAGACCAACACCTACCAACATACTCATTGGTTGATTAGACACTATAGGTAATTAACCTATTTCACTTCATGTGTGTCACACTAGTCTAGAATTACTTAGACACGTATCTTTGTAGCATGTTAATGCTATATTTATTTAGTATGCAACAGTGAATGTTACAGCTGTCAAAAAGTGTTGAAATGTGCTGTATGTGAACACGTACAAGTTATCACACACACAAAACACTTACGTTTTATGGTTTTTAAAGGCCCAACCCTATAATCCCACCCTGTATATAAAGGAGAGAGCTGTTACACTCTCCCCTTTTGAGGGTTGTTGCTTAGAAAGCAACCAACTCGTCCAACTTAATTGTTGGTGCTACAAACTCTTGTGCTTCATCTTCCGTGATGGCAAAGTCTTCCACTTGAGTTCCGCCAGGCAATGACACAAACTGTCCAACTGTTTGCTTAGCTTTACCTGTTGCAGGGTCCATTATGGTTTCCCCTGTGTTTGGGTCAACTGTGTCCCAAGATGTTTCAAGTATTGGAAACCCTTGAACTTGTGAAAGGGTGATTTCTTGGTCACGCATTCCACGACTAACTGCTTTTGAACAAGCAACTACTGCGCTCATTCCGTCAGCACGTTTAACTACAAGAGCAACACGCTTTGTGTGGTCTTTGAAGTTCTTGTCAATTAATGTAATTGCTCCGCCCTTACCTGCGTTGCTTGCTACTGTACCTAATGTTTTTAGGCTTTCTCTCTGGTAATCTTTAAATTGTAATCCCATGTTTTCTGTTTTTTAATGGATTATTGTGAAGAATGGGGGCTACCCCCAATCGTCAATTTTTGTTTGGGGTATTCAATTGGTAGGGGTCTCCTATCTTACACACACGATGGGGTGGGGCGTTTTTAAAAAAAAGTTTTAAGAAAATTTGGTTGGCATAGTAAAAATGATTTACCTTTGGTGGGTGGGTGGGCTATTAGTTATTATTATTATTTTCTTCTTTTACATGTTCCTAATAAGGATAACTTAATCATACAAGTATACATAATATAGCATTGAAATATACCATATGTTGTGTATATAGATTTTTATTGTATATTTGTGATTATATGATATGTAATTATATATAACTAAATCATGGAAAAAAGAAATATAGTCATACAAGAACTAAAGAAGAGTTTAGAAGATGAGTATGTAGTAGCACAAAAGTATTATTCTATACTATCTGCTATCAATAACCTTAACTTAACAAAGAGGGAGATTGAACTAATAGCATTTACAGCAGTAAAGGGTACTATATCCTATGCAAACTCAAGAGCACAGTTTTGTGAGAAGTACAATACAACTACAGCTACGATTAACAACATAGTGTCAAAGCTAAAAAAAATCGGAATCTTTGTAAAGCATCTAGGTAAGATAAAGGTTAATCCTATTATTGTTATAGACTTCAAAAAAAATTTAAACCTAGTAATTAGATTAGTTCATAATGAAGAAACCAAAAAAACTATCCTTAAAGGAGAGATTAATCAAGAGGATGTCAACAAAGCTGATAGTGTCAGAAGTGGTGCTCAATCAAGTGATAACTCACCAGTTCAATAGTGCTCACGATGCATTAAAGGATAACAATAGTATAGAGATATCTGGTTACGGTAAGTTTTTGTTTAACAAGAAAAAAGCTAAAACTAAGGTAAAGAATTTAGAAAAAGTAAAAAATTCTTACGAAAAGATCTTAACAGATGATGATATCTCGTTAAAAAGATCTAACTTTATCAAAAGTAAATTAAGTTCTATAAACTTAACTTTGAACTCACTAAAACCAAAAATAAAAGAAGATGAAACTATCTGAAGTATACGAAGGATGGAGAAATAAAATTCTTCCTCCTGAGAAGTTAAAAGATAAGATTGCAGAAGTTAGTAATGAAAGAATAACAATCTGTGATAGTTGTGACAATCATTCTAAGAATCACAAAACAATAAGGCCAGATGCACATTGTGTAAGTTGTGGATGTACATTATCTGCAAAAACAAAATGTTTATCGTGCTCATGTCCTGTTAACAAGTGGCAAGCTGTACTAACATCAGAGCAAGAAGGTAAATATAAAGAATATGAAAAAACAACTACGACTTAATAAAGTATCAGTATCATCATTGATCCAAGTACTAAGCCAACTGTTTGAAGATGGTGCAGATTTTATTGACATAGAAGGAGAACCTCAAGAAGGTAAAGAAAATGATATTATAAAGGTTACTGTTCGCCCTGAGTATTATATTGATGCTGAGGGACATACAGAAAGTGATGAAGATGATCCAGAATACTTATTTACAGAGCAACCTTATGAAGCACCTGACGAAGAACTAAATCCACTTTCAGATGAAGATATAAATGACTTAATTTAAGTAACTAATGAAAAAACCAATCAACACATATATGCAAAAAATCGTAAAGATTATTAACCAACTAACTGTAAATCATCCTAAGATTAATCTTGGAAAACACATAGATACAGCTTTAGATGGAGAAGACATATGGTCATTGAGTAATGAAAAGTTTTACTCTTTATTACGTAACTATCAAGCTAAATTAGATGCAGTAGAGTTATCTAATGATGATTGGGAAATGGATAAAATACTAAAAGATGGAATGGACTTGAGTTTAGAAGACCATGACGAACTCTACTAATAATAATTACGTCTTTATATATTGGGAAGACGAATGGAATCAAGAACAAGATGATAAAAAAAACTACATACATTAATGCAGAGCTTGATTGGGCAGAGCAGCAGTTAATCTCTTGGAAAGAGTACGTTGATGCTAACCCCTTACATAAGCTTGACGATAGAGTAAAATACAAAGAAACTTCTAACGGTGGTCAAATACCAATGGTTGTTGCAAGTATAGAATCTCAAGGAAAATTTGTACAAGATACAATGAAAAACTACTTGTCTCTCTTAGAACAAGTTGATAAACTTCGTGAAAAAGAAGCAAAGAAGAAGATAGAAACTAGAGGTGGCCAAGAACTAGGTAGTATGGCTGAAGAGTTTATCAAGAGTAGAAAATAATGGAGATAAAAAGTGTAGACTACAAAGATTGGATGATTAATCAGAAGAGAATTCCTGATAAGGAGTCTGATGAATACAAAGCATTCTTTGACTACCATAAAGATTTGTGTATGAATGGGTGCACGATGGACGGTACATACATAAATCCATTTTTATACTGGCACTTAAATGCCTGGCATACAGAAGTTGATATCATAGATGAGTATGGTAGAATTAATCAGAAGTATGCTAATCCACTACTTAGAGATAATGAATGGTTAGTAACTAATGAAATAGATAGAGCACATAAAGAAAAGAAAGGACTAATAATACTAGGAATTAGACGTTTTGCTAAGTCTGTTATAGAAGCAAGTTACATTGCTCAAGGTGCAACCTTTGATGAGAACTCTCAAAACATTATAGCAGGACTAAATGCTCCTGATATTAAGTTAATTACAGATAAGATTGACAAAGGTTTAAACTTCTTACCTAAAGCTTGGAGATGGCAAAGAGTAGAAGACAACTGGAAAAATCAAGTAACGTTAGGTATTAAAACTAGAGGTGGTGAAAGAATACCGTTTTCACAAATCCTTATACGTAACTTAGATGATGGTAACAACGAAGAAGCAATTGCAGGTACTAAGCCTAGAAGATTAATTATTGATGAGATAGGTAAAGGTAATTTTCTAAGAGGATTACAAGCAGCCATACCTGGATTTACAACACCATTTGGTTGGGGTTGTAGCCCCATATTGACAGGGACAGGTGGAGACATGAAGAAGTTTATGGATGCAAAGTCTTTAATGTTTGACGTAGAAAACTTTAATTTTCTTACGTACAATAATTCAAAAGATGATAAGCGTATTCATGGATTATTTATTGGTCATGAATATAGAATGGAGGCTAAAGAAGATAGTTCACTTGGAGCGTTTTTAAACAAGTCAAAAAAATCATCTTTGCAAAAGATACCAATGATGGTGTCTAATAAGGAAAAGGCTGATAAGGTTACTAACGATAACTTAGAAAGATTAAAAAAGGCTGGAGATAGATTAGCTTACTTAAAAGAAAAGATGTATTATCCACAAGAGGTGGATGATATCTTTTTAAATGAGGATACAAATATATTTGACATTAGTTCAGCTAAGCGTCAAAAAAATAGATTATTAGAAAATGATAAAACAGGTACGCCTGTTATATTATATGATGATGGTGAAGGTGTAAAGCACGAGTTTACAGATAAAATGCCAATATCTAACTTTCCACTAAAAGCAACGGATTTAAAAGATGCTCCTGTAGTTATATATGAGTTTCCTGTAGAAAATCCACCTTATGGCCTATATGTTGCAGGTATTGACCCTTACAGACAAGGTAAATCAGCATATAGCTCATCATTAGGATCTGTATACATATATAAGCGTATGCATGCTATATCTGGTGATAAGTACCAAGATATGTTTGTAGCTAGCTATTGTGCTAGACCAGAGAAGAAAGAAACATGGGAAAACCAAGCTCGTTATCTAATTAAGTACTTTAATGCAAGAGCGCTGTGTGAAAATGATGAAATCTCTTTTATAGATCATATGATTAGTAAAGGAGATGCTCAATATTTAGAAAGACAACCTAGTTGGCTAAAAGAAATAGTTCCTACTACAACTGTAAGAAGGGATTATGGAATACACAGATCATCAGAAAAGATTAGAGACTTTTTACATGGGTGTCTTAAAAAATACTCAGAAGAAATTATACATTCTGAGACTGATGATGATGGAGAAGTTGTATCTCAAACAAAAGGTATGGCTAAAATATTAGATCCATTACTGTTAGAAGAAATGATACAGTACAATGAGTCTGGTAACTTTGATAGAATTATTGCAGCTGAGTTAGCCATTGCGCTAGCTATGAAGCTTGACCCTATTCTAGGAAAAGTAGGAAGCAAAGAAGATGTTAGGTTAACATCTATGTTTAACAAGAACAAAAAAAACAAGCTATTTACAGAGTCAAGAGGGCTCTTTAATAGAAAGAAAAACAAACTTTTTTCATAATGGCAATTATAAGATATACAAAAGAAGAAAACATTAGGTATGCTTACCTGAACATCTTTCCTGATCAGTTTAAAAGTGCAAAACAAAAGCAAGATGATAGTTGGGTTAAGAATACTATGGATTACTTCTCAAACAAATCATATGCTGAGTATATAAAGAACAGAGAAACATTTGTAAAGAATTATGACCTGATGAAAGGTATATTAAGAAGAGAAGACTTCATGATAGACCAACCAGACGTAAAAAGTTTTACAGACATGTTACAAGAAGATTTAGATCTTCCTTCTTATGTAAAGCACTACTCAATAATGACAACACCTATTAATGAATTAGTAGGAGAGATTTCTAAAAGACCAGATTCATTTAGAGTTAAAGCTTTTGATGATGATAGTCAAGCTCAGGAGTTACAGTTTAAAACAGATACGTTACAAGCTTATGTAATATCTCAAGTTAAAGAGCAAGTAGCTGCAAAAGCTGCTATATCTGGACAAGAGTTAAATCAAGAAGATCTTGAAAAGATAACATTTGAACAAGTTCAAGATCAATTAGATTCTTACACTTCAGTAGCTGAAAAATGGGCTAATCACACACTTACATGTCAAAAGGCAGACTTTAATTTAAAAGAGAAGAGTGAAGATGCATTTAGAGACTTACTAATTTCAGCAAGAGAGTTCTATCATATATATGAGGATAATTCAAAAGTGGGATATAATGTAGAAGTAGCAAATCCAAAGAATACTTGGTTTTTAACTACACCAGATAAAAAATACATCTCTGATCCATCAGGTAGAAACCAAGGAGCCTATGCTGCTGGTACTGTGGAAGTTATGGAGATTTCAGAAATAATAGAAGCATTTCCAGATTTACAAAAAGATGAAATAGATCATCTAAGAAGCTCATTGCAAGACTATGGACTTATAAACGTAAGAGAATCTAATCTAGGTAATGCAGATGTTACTCCTGGTATAGACTCAATTAATTATGATACGTATGATCCACTAGTGTTACAAACACGTATGATTCTCGAATCAGAAATGAAGGAAAACAATGATGGATTACAAGATTTCTTAGGTCTTACAAGTAATGTGTCTTCATTTGGATATAAGTATGTTGTTGTAAGAAGCTATTGGATATCTAAAAAGAAAATAGGTAAACTAGTATACACTGATGAATTAGGTAATGAACAATCAACACTTGTAGATGAATCTTACAAGTCAGGAGATATGCCTACACAGTTATCTTTAGAGTGGGGATGGATTAACCAATGGTATCAAGGAATTAAAATTGGACCAGACATTTATCATGTTAAACCTTATAATCTTTTAGACTACTGTCCAATTATAGGTACTACTTATGAAGTAAAGAACACAGAAGCACGATCTCTAGTAGATCTAATGAAACCCTTCCAAGTTATTTATAACGTCTGCATGAACCAGTTATATAAGCTTCTTGAAAAAGAAGTTGGTAAGGTTCAATTAATGTCACTCAGACATATACCAGTTCCTAAAGATGGTGATGCTCAAGATGCATTAGATATATGGGAAATGGAAGCAAGAGAACGTGGTGTTGTATTTATAGATGATAGCCCAGAGAACTTAAAATCTCCAAGCTCATTTAATCAGTTTACATCTTTAGATCTTACACGTACACAGGAAATACAATCTCGTTATACATTAGCTCAGCAAATGAAGGTGGAATGTTGGGAACTTATAGGTATGTCTAAACAACGTATGGGATCAATAGCTGCATCAGAAACAGCTACAGGTACAAATACTGCTATGCAACAGAGTTACTCTCAGACAGAGCCTTTATTTATTGCACACGAGTATGTATTAGGACAATTATATCAAGGTATCATCGATGCATCATTATACACAGAAAGCACAAAGCCTCAATCTACATTATCGTATATAACTAATGAAGGAGAGTCTGCATTTGTACAAGTAAATGGAACAGAGTTAAAGCTTAGAGATTTAAAAGTATTCTTAACTAATAGACCAGAAGACACTCAAATGTTTAATGAGCTTAGACAATTATCTCAAGCTATTATACAAAACGGTGGCACATTATATGATGTAATTGAATTGTACAGTACTAAATCAATGAGAGAAATGAAAAAGACTTTCAAAGATCTTAGAGATAGACAAGTTCAACAACAAGAACAACAACAACAATTACAGCAGCAACAACAAGAACAAGCTGGTCAAATTGCACAAGCTCAAATGCAACAAACACAACAATTGGCTGCAGCAGAGCAAGCAAATGATAATTATCAAAATGAACTAGATCGTGTCAATAAAAAAGAAATTGCAATGATAAATGCAATGTCTAAAGAAGGTGGAGCGTCTGCTGATGTAGATAATTCAGGAACACCAGATGCATTAGAGATAGAAAACTTAGCGTTGCAACAAACAAAAGCTACAAAAGATTATGATGCTAAGATGGCAGACATAAACTCTAAGAATAGTTTAGCTCAGCAAAAGTTACAGATTGAAAGAGAAAAGATTAAACTAGCTCGTGACAATCAAGCAAACGATCTAGCTGTTGCTAAAATGAATGCAAAAGGTAGAGATAAGAAAAACTAATTAATTAAATTAGGAGAGGTATAAATATTAATGCTATATTATTTAAAAAAGTTCTAATAATATGCAAATAATGTTTTGATAATACATACTCTTCTCCTATTTTTACGTAAAGAAACCAAATAGTAATAAAATATAACTACATATGTCTGATAATTTAGATAACATGGGCAATTTTGGTATTGAAAATACTCTTGACAATGGTGCAGGAGATGCTCAATTACTTAATGATTTATTAGCCCCAGAAACAGCTTCAGGTAATCCTGATGATATTGAACCTATAGTTAACGAAGTTGATTCTCCAAAGGAAGAGAATAACAATGAAGTAAAAAAAGGAAAAGATATTATACCACCTAAAAGTGTAGATGGTAAAACAGATAAAGAAAAGCAAACAGGAGAATCTCTAGTCGCTGACTTCTTAAGTGCTTCTGAGGATGATGAGAGTGAGGAAGAACCTCAACCTATAGAAAAGCCTATTGACGAACAATCTAATGATGATGAGCAAGATGATGAACCTCAAGAAGGTAATCAATTTTCTGCACTTGCAGGTGATCTACTAGAACTAGGAGTCTTTACAAAAAATAGTGAAGATGAAGAAGTGTCAATTAATACACCTGAAGAATTCTTAGAAAGGTTTAATGCTGAAAAGAAAAAAGGTGCATCTGAATTAGTTCAAAACTTCATTGGTCAATTTGGAGAAGATTACCAAAATGCATTTGAGTCTATATTTGTAAAAGGTGCAGATCCAAAAGAATACTTTGGAGCATACAATCAAGTTGTAGCTTTTACTGAAATGGATTTATCTAAAGAGAATAATCAAAAGCAGATCATGAGTCAAGCACTTACCGATCAAGGTTTTGAAAAAGAAGACATAGTTAAAGAAATAGAAAGATTACAAAACTACGGTGATTTAGAATCCGTAGCTGCTAGACACCATAAGGTTCTAGTCAAAAAAGAAGCTGCAAAGCTTCAACAATTAGATCAGGAAGCGTCAGAAGTTCAAGAGCAAAAAATGGCAATCAAAAACCAATATGTTCAGAACGTACAGACAATCCTTACTGATAAGCTAAAAGAAAAAGAGTTTGATGGGATTCCAATAAATTCTAACTTAGCAAACGAACTACAAGACTTCCTATTGGTAGATAAGTGGAAAACTCCTGCTGGAGAAAATCTCACTGACTTTGATCGTGCTATCTTAGATTTGAAAAGACCTGAGAACCATGAAATGAAAGTTAAGTTAGGCCTTTTACTTAAGGTATTAGAAAAAGACCCTACGTTATCTACAATACAAAGAACAGGGATTACTAAAAAATCTAATCAACTGTTTGGTCAAGTAGCAAGACAAGTGACTAAAAGCAAAACTGCTAAGTCATCAGGAAATAAATCTAAACCTAATTCATGGTTTATATAAATAGTAATTAATAACAAAAAACGAATAAAAATGGCAATTCAAACAATCCCAGGTTTAACTGGTTTTACTTATGCGCGAGTAGCGTCTATGGACAAGCGTGCTGTAGGTAAACTTACAGATTCAAACCACTTAGAGTCTTTTCACTCTTCAGAGCCTGCGGACTATGATAAAAAAATCATTAGTCTGTATACTCAATCTTCATTGTATAGCAATGATTTCTTAGACATGATTAATAAGAGTACTCCTTATTTCATTGACACAAACAGTGATGCGTGGAAATGGAACATTGCAGTTCCTTACAAATTCCCAAAAATTCTTGATGTTCCAAGTTCTACACAAGCTATCATTGATGGTACTGGAAAAGTAGGTATTGATGGACAAGAATTTGAGTTAATTTTAGATACAAACGAGTTTTCTAAAAATGCAATTATTTCTGTAGGAACACGTCAGTACGGACCACGTTTCTACGTAATCAAAGATCCACAGCCTTGGAATGCTGGATTTATTTATAAATTTACATTAGTAAGTGATAACCCAACGGTAGACTTCGTAAACACTACATTCTTAGCAGTAGGTACTGAATTAGAATTAGTTGATGCAGCTATTGGAGAATTTGATCAAGACTTATTAGGTCTTCCAAGATTAGGTGAGCAAATCACAATGTTTGAATCTTTAGGTTCTGCATATGGTTATGAGCACAAAATTACAGAATGGGCTGATGATAAAATGATGCGTGATGCTTCTGGTAAGCCATTAGATATTTTAGTCTATGCTCCACAGAGACGTAATCAACTTCCTTTAACTCGTAATGATGTTAAATGGGAGCCTTTTATTGAGTTCTGGATGCGTAAGTCTATGTTAGAATTAAAAGTTAAGAGAATGATCTGGGCTAAGCCTGGAACAGTTAAGACTAATGGTTCTAAACAAGAATTAAAAAGAACTTCTGCTGGTGTATACCACAGAATGCGTAACAACGGAAACTTAGTACAATACAATAGAGGTGAGTTCTCTGCAAACTTGATTCGTTCAGTATTTGGAGACTTGTTCTATAGACGAGTGGATGTTAAAGATCGTAGAGTTAAAATGTATACTAATGAGGCTGGATTCGATGTATTCCAACAAGCTCTTAAAAATGATGCATTAAACTCTGGATTAACTTTTACAGCAGATTCTGGAGACAGATATATGCAAGGGTCTGGACAAAACATTACTTATAACTTTGCATTTGATGCAATGGTAACAAGAGAGACTGGACGTGTAGAACTTGTTCACTTAAGAGAGTTAGATTTACCACAAACTAACTTAGAATTTGGACAAAACAAAAAGTCTACTCCTGTATTTATGGTATTTGATGTATCTCCATCATCTGATGGATCAATGGTCAATAACATTCGTGAAGTACGTATGAAGGGTGCACCTTCTATGACTTGGGGTTATATTGATGGAACTCGTCATCACTTAGGATTTGCAAAATCTCAAGGAATGAGCTCTGCTAATAAATTCCCAGGATACGAACTATGGATGAAAGATCGTTGTGATGTATTCATTGAGGACTTATCTAGAACTGTACTAATAGAAGAAATTCCACAGTTCTAAATTATAATATCCGAGAAGTGTCCCCTCATCCCACACTGTCCCTCCTCAGAGGGGACTACTTTCTCAACTAGAGTACTGGACTAAGATCCTACCTGTTTAATCAGAGTACTCAACAAGAAAAATAAAACCAAAAATTAATAACTACATTATGGGTAAATTAGGAAAGATCTCTACTATAAAGAGACAATTTAACAGTTCGCAGTTGCAAACTATGGATAGTAATCTTGCTCAGCAAGGTATGACAAGGATTCCTGGAACAGGAGTTTTTAAGTATCCTTATAAAGAACTAGATGGTAAATATAGAACAGGATTAGATCCTGACGCTGGATATATTAAAAGGATTCAAGATTCAACTGAAAGAGAGTTGGAAACTGAGCGTGTAACAAAACTTAGAGATAAGTTACAAGCATCATTAGGAGATATTGATTTAGGACCAAGAGCAAAATTCTGGAACTATGGATTATCTACTGGAACAAATGATGATTTACATGTTCAACCTGTCAAGTTATTAGACGGTGATAACTATTATGATCTAAATCTAACAATGCAAGAATTAGCATTTGCTTGGTTGAGAGTACATCCAACTATTGCATCTTCTTTTCAAGCTTGGGAGAGAGGAGAATTTCCTGCAGATACACAATTTTACGTTGTTAATGATGATATTGAGAATGCAATTGTATACAAGAAAAAACAACTAATCAATAAAGCTATTATTAAGTTTGATAGCATGTCTCCTGAGAAGAAGAAAAAAGTTGCAAGACTTTTAGGACTTCCTGTTACAGATGACACAAAAGAAGAAGTTGTATATAATAAAGTAGATAATGTATTAAAGCAGTCAGAAATGAAAAGTGGAAGCTTTAGAGGATTGAATCCTGTAGAAGTATTTACTAGATTTGCTGATATGCAAGATAATTTACTCCATATAAAAGATTTAGTTAAACAAGCTATTCAACATTCTATATATAGAGCTAAGCCAAATGGAAGAATTTTTGAAGGAGAATATGAAATAGCAAAAGAAGAAGAAGATTTAATTAAATTCTTAGCTGATGAAGATAATCAAGAAGATTTATTATTATTAGAAAGCAAGTTAAAAGGTAAAAAGCTAGCTTCTATTTAGAGGCTAGTTTTTATAAACATAATAAAATATGATACCAGTAGATAGTTTATTGTACAAAATAGACCAAAAACTAAATAAACTATCAACTAACGAGCATCAACAGATTCAATTAGAAGACAAAATCTTAGCTTTGAATGAGGCTCAGATTAAGTTGATAAAACAAAAAGTTGATGGATTTAGTGTCGCTAATCGATTAGGTTATGATTCCTTTAAAAAAAGGTATGAAGATTTACAAAATTTAGTTATAGATTTTATAAATCAACCATTATCGTTAGTAGAAACAAATAAAGAACTACATCAATGGGATGCTGACCTAACTGTACTAAAACCTAAATATATGTTTTATGTAGACAGTTATGTTTTAGCAAATAAAGGTAGATGTAAGGATCGTAAAATATGGATCAATCAAGACCTAAGTAAACACGGAGACCTATCCTTATTACTTAATAATGACCATTACAAACCTAGCTTTGAGTATCAAGAGACTCTCAACGCTATATCATCTAACACTATTAGTATATATACTGATGGTACATTTACTCCTACTGATATTTACATAATGTATATGAGATATCCTGTCTATATTAACAAAGCAGGTTATATCATGATGGACGGTACACCATCTACTAATCAAGATTGTGAGCTTGAAGAATATTTAGAAGATGAACTTCTAGATCTAACAGTTCAAAATCTTGCAATGTACACAGAAAATAGTGCAGCTGTACAAAGTGCACAGTTTAGAATACAAACAAATGAATAATAATTATTAACCTTAAATCATAAAATATGTCTGATTTTTCATTAACCACGTTATTCGTGGTGCCAGTGGGGCAAACTACTGTTCCTAGCTCTGGTTCGACTCAAGATTTAACTGCAGGTACTGTAGGGATCTTTGATCAAAATTATGCAACTGTAACCGCAGTAAATGCTTCGGATGCAAAATACCTCTACATTGCTCAAGGTAGGGCAAACACTTACCTACAAGGATCTAAAAGATCTGATAAGATCTCAGGATCATTAAATGCAGGAAGTGGTAGTAATGTAACAGAATGGTACAAAGTATCAGGATGTTCTCAAGTATCAAATCAAATCACTGATGTAAGTGGTTTCAAAGTACAGTGTGGTGAAGTTGTAACTTTAACGTTACGTGCTCACTCTTCTTACATTGATACTCTTTATTTCAATGGATTTACTAGATCAGTAACTGTACAAGCTCCATGTTGTGAATGTGGTGGTGATGTATGTGTTGATGTAGATGTTAACGCATTAATCAATCAACTTATTGTTAAACTAGAACAACAAGCTCCTGGAGATAATCCAGATAACGTTTCTTTTAATAGCTTCTTTACATTTGAAAATGTAGGTGGAACTAAACTTAGAATCCACGGTAAGCCATTAACTAAATATGGACAGCCTTGTGATGTTGCTGCATTCCCATGGGAATATGACAGAATGTACTTTAGTACTTTTGTATACGATGGACCTGCTACAACTGCTGACTTTATTGTTGCTGATGCTTGTAATATTGTTGCAACTGCTTCTGTAATTCAAACTTCAAACTACCCATCAGGAACTGCTGATGAATTCAAACAATTAGAGAAAAACTTCTATAGCTACCAAGCTGGATATTTAAAATCTCTATATAGAATGGGTGGATACAATGAAAACTTTGAATCTTATGTAACTGATGGAACTGTTTATGATAGTTACTACATCAGATTTAACCAGTATGATAAAGCTGCCTACCAATGGGGAGATTATATCATGCAAGATTCAACTGTAATCATCGCTGTACCTAACGCTACAACTAGTGGTATTGCTGCTTTAATAGAGCCAATATTAGTAGATGCATTAGGAGCTGTTGCTGATAACAATGTATGTATTACAACTACTACAACTACAACAGCTGCGTAAGCACTGTTAGATGTAGGCAGAGAATAAATAATAATAAACCTATGCCAGAGGTGAGAGGATTATCTCATATCCTCTGGCATTTTTTTTTAAAACAATAATATGGCAGCTAATCTACAATTAGATATAATAGTTCCTCCTAGTTATAGTGTCAATATACTTGCTGTTACAGATGCATCTATCTACCCTGATAGCCCACCTCTGATATCAGCACCTACTATTGAGATAGAGGTTCCAAACTTTGGTAAAAAGATTCTACCTTTTGTACCATTGGATACAAATATATTTGGCTCTGACACTTTAGGAATAACTGAAGTAGGGTGCCAACAAAAATTACCTGATGGAATATACCATCTAAAATACTCAGTTGCTCCAGCATACTTAAATTTTGTGGAGAAGACTATAATGCGTGTTGACAGACTACAAGAGAAGTTTGACAATGCGTTTTTGCAGCTTGATATGATGCAGTGTGATTCGGCACTAAGAACTCAAGCTAGTATAAATCTAAATACAATAAACTTTTTTATACAAGGAGCTCTTGCAGCAGCTAATAACTGTGCAGAGGTAGAAGCTCTTAAGTTATATAAACAAGCAGACAATATGCTTGACACATTTTTAAAATCCAACTGTGGTTGTTCAGGAAACAACTATGTATTAAACTTTAGATAATATGGCTCAATGTGCAAATTGTGGAGCAAAAGTGGGATGTGGATGTCAGTTAACAAACGGTCTATGTGCTCATTGTAATGGTAATTCCAAAAAAGAATAATAAACACCAAAAAGTATTATGTTAACACCTAGATTAACAAATTGTCAGGATTGTCATAAAATTCCTGACTTACTTAAGAGTATAGATTGTAAGCTTGCAGAGCTTGGTAATAACATGTATAACAATGTTGTATTCATGTTAGGTCGTGATGTACCTGCTTACACGATTACTCAGTTGATAGCGTATAAACGTATATTAACATTTAAGTATTGTAATCCTAATTATGCAGGATCAGTCTGTGTTAATGATATTGCTAGTAAAGTGATTAGATTAACCTCTGGTTGCGTTAGTAGATGTAACGAACCTACAGTATGTGAAATTACTACATGTTGTGTAACTGTGGTACCAAACCCAAGCACAACAACTACAAGTACATCTAGTACAAGTACAACAAGTACAACAAGTACGTCTAGTACTACAACCACTACAACTTCAATCTTCCCAGATTGTAGAGTGGAAGGATGTTTTGAATTAGTATCTACCTATGAATTAAGCTGTGTTATGTACTCTACTAGTAGTCAAGATTTTATATACGATGTAAGTAATAACACTACTACTGCAGTTATACTTAACAATAATGAGTATGGAGATTTCTTTGCAAATGCCCACACTAACACAAGGTTATGGAAGGGTAATATGGAGACAGAAATTGTAGAATGGATTCCTTCAGCTGTAGAAAATGTACTTACTAGAAATAGAACTATAGTATTTAAAGAGGGTGCTATTGGTGTAACTTTGGGTAGTAATGGACGCTGGGTTTATCTAGCTCCAGTAGCAAACAATCTTTTATTAACTACTGTGAGACGTGACGTAAGTACTAACGAATTAGTTTCTTTAGATATAACTGATGACGTTATATTTGATACTGATGTTACAACAATATTTGCATTTGATATATATGCTAAATGTTTAATGTACACATTAGATAATAAAATAATAACTGTAATTAATTCAGATGGAACACCTCAAGGAGATGTTATATTAAAACAATACTCATATCCAGATGGTGCATTAGAAGTTAGTCAAGTATTATCAGAAATAGATCCGAGAGCTCGAGTAGATTTATTCCAAGATGGGGGTAAATTATACTTATCAGAAGAAGGAGGAGATCCATTCGCTCCAGTAGATAAAGTGTATGAAGTTAATTTAACTACATATACATTAACTTTAGTATGGGACAATGAACTTGCTAAGTTTAACCAACCCTTCCATTCTTCATTACAATGTAACGTTAACTCTTTAGGTACTCCTCAGACTACAACCACTACAACCTCCAGTGGTGATCTAGTTGGATGTTTGCAGTTTAATTGGACTAGTAGTTTAATACAGCAAGCTATATGGCGTGGTCCTGGAGGTCAACCAGTTCCAACTGTTGGTCAAGAATCATTAAAGGTGGGAGTTTTTACAGCATCTGCAGGCCCAACTACTAATACTACAGGTTATACAAACTGGAATCAAGTTCCAGATGTTGCTTATACTGTAATATTTAATATAGGAGGAGTAGATTATCCAATGACATATAGACTAGAGAGTGGTGGTATCGGTTTTGAAGATGTTAATCATGGTTATTTTCATACAAATTCTGGAACGTTAGCAACCCAAAAAGATTTCCAATTTTCAAAAATAAATCAAGAAGGTGTTGATAATTCAGCAATACTTTCAGTTTTTGATGAGACAGCTGGTGATTCAGTTTTAGTTACTGCAGCAGGAGACTGTGTTGCTCCTGATCCAGATATACCAGTTACAGGGAACTCATACTTTACTTTCTGGAGTGATACTTCAGGCTCTATGGATGATACAGTAAGAGTGACAGCACAGATAGCTAGTGTTACAGGTATAAAAAGTCTAGTCAACACAACACAACCAGCAGGAGTAACAAATATTGCCTTAGCTGTGGGTAATCTCAGCAACAAAGTTACTGTAGATGTTGGTGGAAATACTGCATCTCATGCGTACTTATGTATTGTAGATGGTATGGAAGCTATACACCCTTCAATACCTTCAGGAACTTTTGTTGTAAGAACAGCTCTTCGTGAATATAATCTTGTAGATAGTAATGGAAACTCTGTTGCAACAACAGCAGACATTGTCCAGGGAGCTAATGGTGTTATTACTTTTAATCTAACAGATGCTCAGAAATCTGCTGATTATGTAAACCCATCTAATTTAAGAAACTTACTTCAAGATTTCTATGCAACAGGAGGAACTGAAGCAAGTGGAAATACAGACAGAGCTACTAATGGTAGTGATGAGTTTGAATCTCGTGTGTACTGGTGTCATAGTGGTGTAGAAAGACAAATTTCAATGCTTTCAAATAGAGGCTTAGGAGGTACTATAGATGCAACAGGATATTTCCCTGATGCAGACAATTTAGTAATTATGGCTTTTGGTGATGAATCAGGACAAGGATATAATATGGATGGTGAGTTTACTACAGGAGGTGCATGGGAAAATAGAGATGTTCTTACAAACGCAAGAATAAAAGAGGACATAGCAAATTTAAGAGATTTTGTTGAGGATATAGAAACTGCAGCAGGAAACACTAATATATATAGAGCTAAGTTTTTCCATCCAAAAGCTACATCAGGATATACTTTCTCAACAATAAAACCTTTAGTTTCACCTACTGGACTTCTTAATGCAGGAATTAATGGTGCAGATGTTCTTACAAGTTATAATGCAGGACAACCTGGACAACCTGCTAGCAAATCTGCTAGTGCATACGGTCCTGAACAGAATGTACAAGACTTCCCAAGCGCAAGTCCTGCAAGATTTGCATGGTCAGCGGATCTAGATAATAGTCCTGCCAATCCACAACAATACTGGTATGATGAAATAAGAAATGCATTAATAGCCTTTGGATATGGAGTTTAGTAAAATCAAAAATTATAGATAGAGATGACAATAATAATAACATTAAGTTTTGCAGGTAATGAAACAGGTCCTTTTGATCTATATTCTGACGCAACTAATTTTGCTACACCGTTTGCACAAGGTATATCTAAAGCAGCTTTATTAGCTGGATTTCAGGTTAATGCACCTGCAGGAACTACTGTTGTTAGATTGGATGACTTAAGTGGTCTTTGTTTAAATACTGAAACAGATATTTACACTTGTGCTACACCAAATTGTGATTTTGCTGGAGAGATACTTTGTAATATTACAACTACAACTACTACATCTACTCCACCAACAACTACCACAACAACAAGTTATTTCCCAGATCCATTTGGTATACCATGTTTATGGTCTACTGATGGTGGTAATTCAGGAAGTGTAGCTGTATATAACTTTAATACTAACACAAGTACAACTGTATTAGTTCCCAATGACTTTACTGACACAGTAGGTATTGAAAGACCTATTTGTGCTACAGAAGATAAACTATGGTTAGCTAGTATAGTTGATCAAGGTTCTAATCCAACTAATGATAATGATGATAAAGTATACATTAGAGAGTGGAATATAGATGGAACTACACCAAATGCTCCTACATTAACTTATGTAAGAGAGATAACAGTTCCTATGGGACAGACTTATGGACATAATCTGGGAGGAACGTCTGTATGGGCTATGACTGCAATAGATAATAATACACTTATTGTTGGAACAGGTAATAGATATGCTTCAGCACCATCAGAAGGTACTGGTGGTACTAATTCAATTTATGTTTCTGAATTTAGTATTGCAGCCGCAGGAAACATTATGATTGACTCAAATGATATATCTTCTGAGTGGGCAGCTCATCCAGGAACTAATGCAAGTAAGTTGAGTAACCTTACTTATACAAATTCAGGACAACTTGTATTAGGATGGAGATGTGATCTTACCCCTAGTGGAGCTGGTCAGGAATATGCAGTAGGTAATTATTTAGTCGTATTCCCTGTAACTCCATCTAGTCCTGACTTTAGTATAAACAATCAGGTTATGCCTAGAATATTACTTCAAGATTATGGATTGCCAGAATTTTCAGCAGGTTATAATGGACCTAAAGATGTACCTTTCTGGGGTGTAAATGGATTAGCACAAGTTTTACAACCAGAAACTTTAGAGGTATACACAGTAAATCAATCAATTCCTAATAATGTAACATCCAATACTTTTGTAAATAGTTCAAATAACTGGTTAAGTTCAGCTACAAACTGTCCTAACATTAATTTTATATCAGGTGATCCTGACCCTAATTGTGGTCTTACTTATTTCCCTAACCTATTTGATGGTTTGTATGATAGTTCTAATAATAATTACCTAGGACCTCAGACATTTACTTACTTTGGAATGACGTGTACAGCAAGTTTATCTAATAACTTAGGTGCTTGGTTTGTAAGCAATACAGATGGTGGTTTCTTAGGATGTAGTGGACTTATGTCACCTGATTCTGAGGGAGAAGATGTACTTTTAGGTGTACAAGGTAATGACTTTAATATTACAATTAATTTCCCTGTAGCAGTTAATAATATTCCAATTAGAGCTAGTGTTCTAAATAGTAGTGCAGACGGTACAAGTGGAGATGTATATTATGTAGAAACTAATGGTGGAACTCCAACACTTTCTATAAATCAAGGATGTTTAGTTCAAGTTGATGGTAATAAACTGTGGGGTGGAATGGTAAATCCTAATTTACCTGGTACTCCTGTTATTAATAATGCTGGGGATGGAGAGTTTAAAGTTACTGCTCTGGCTAACTATACATCTATGACTATATATGGTAATGCTCCAACTGGTGGAAAATTATTCTTAGGATGTCGTCCTTTAAATTGCCATAATATGGTATACATAAGATATGGAGGATTGGGTTGTTCTGATCCTGAAGAAGCAGGACGTTGTGTAGCTCCACCAAATGTTCCAGTAGCACAAACTTCTTATCAGCCAATTAAGATGTGGAATAAAACAACAGGTGCAATTACAGAAGTAGGACCTCCACCAGGTGAAGGTTTTGCTTCTGGCGATATTGGTATAGGTAATAATATACTTGTAGTATCAGCTAACTTTAACTATCAAAATCCAGCAGCACCTCCTACAGATCAGTGTTTTATAAAATATAATTATGTTAATGAAGCTGAGGTTCCTACCAATTTAGAATGGGATGAGGTAAGATATGTATTACCTCCTGTCTGGGATCAGTTCAATAACGGTTTTATTCCAAACATTGAAGTAATAAATGATAACACAATAGGTTTAACTGTAAGTACAACAAGTGGTGGTTTTGATCCTTTATATGATACTAGATTCTTAGAGTGTACGTTCCCTGAAAATGGTACAGAAATGATTACTGTAGAAAAGTTTGCACTTGCTGGAGCAGGTGTTAACAATGCTGGTAATGCAGGAGATTTACTAATTACATATAAAGAAGATGGTGTAACACCAAATAAAGTAATAACTGTAGGAGCTGTAGATCCCTACGTTGTTAATAATGTTATAACTGGTCATCTTGCAGTTCAACAATATGATTATGAAACAGGAGTTTTAGAGGTAAGTACAAGAGCTGAAGACTTTGGGGTTGAGACTGGAGGAGCAGCAGCTATTGCTCTATTTGACGGAAAACTTTATGTAGGTGCTACTACATGGGCTACAGTAGATCTAGAGCCTCCATATGCATGGACTGAATTAGTACCTAATGCTCCTGGTACACCTGATGCAGCTGGTGGAGCAAGTCAAATACCTGGATGTAGAATAAGTGATGGATTTATTGTAGATCCTAATGTATCAACTACAACTACTAGTACTACTCCTAGCCCATCAGGACCCAAGACAATTTGGACATGGTTTGAATCAGAAATAAATCAATAAAATATGAAAGTAACAAAAGAAATAAAAGATAAAATAGATCATATAATAAAAACCTTTGCAAAAGGTAATACGACTATTGTTTCTGTTGGACTAGGTCAAAAGGTTTCTGCTGGTAAAGTTACAGGAGATGCTGCTATTGTAATTGGAGTTACTGAAAAGAAACCAATTGAAGAATTGTCTTCTGAGGAAATTATGCCAAGTGAAGTTACTGTAGGTAATGAAGTTATTAAGATAGATATAATGCAACAGTCTCCAGTTCAACTCTTTGCTACATGTTCTGATTGTGGAGGATGGAATGGATCTAACTCTGGACAATTTACAAACAGACAATTTACTAGACCTTTAAGAGGAGGAGTAACAATGACTTCTATAAACAATACTCCTTCTGTTGGTACATTAGGAACATTTGTACAAGATATAGCATCAGGAGCTATAATAGCACTTACTAATAATCACGTAACTATAGAAAATCCTACATACACAAGCGATAGAAACTTAGCTGCTGTTACTGTAGACAATGATTATGATCCAATAAATAGAATATATCAAGGTACAGAAGCAGTTGGTCAGGTTCAACCTGTTAATGAAGTAGGAATAAGTTTAAGATATGTTCCAATTCATTTAACTAATACAGGATTTGTTAATCAAGTGGATGCTGCAATATACTCTGTAAACTTTCAAGACATTGAGACTGAAAGTGTACCTTCATCACAACAATATGCATCATGGCAACCTATAGGTCTTGAAAGTGTAATAACTAATCAAAATCCTCCGTTTGCTACAACAGCTGAATTAGATGATATATATAATACAAACCCAGACATTTGGACATCAGGAAGAACTTCAGGATCTAGAGGTAAAGGAGTATGTGGACACCTAAGAGTGTATCAGGCACCTGTTGCTTCTAATGTTGCTACTGCTATTGGGACTGCAAGCTACAATGATCTCATTGCTGTAATTCGACCAGACGATACTACTCCAGAATCTCAACAACCAGGATGTTTAAATCCAGGATTACCAGGAGACTCAGGTTCTGCTGTATATGCTGAATTTGGTGGTGTTAAGAAATTAATAGGTCTACTTTTTGCTGGTACTTGTAATATGGCAATGATGCCTGCAGAATATAATGGTAACCCATGTTGCTCTGGTACACCAGGAGTAAATTCGTGTAGTACAATTTTTTATCTTTGTAGAATAGATAGAATTGCTGAACAGCTAGGGATTGAATGGTGGGATGCTGCAGCTGCAAATCAATACACTGTTAACAAAGATACTATGGAGTATGTAACAGAAGCTGGAGGAAGCGATCAAAGAACTAAACTCTGTAACGGTAAGTTACATTACCAAGCAGGATTAACTAATACATTAAATAACCCTTGTATACCAACACCTTAAAAATATAAAATATCATGTCAAATAATTGCTCAAATTGCTATAACGGATGTACTGAAGTATCTTCAGATAAATGCGTTAAATATACAGGGGTAGATGTCCCTGTCTTAGGAATAAAACATGGAGACTCTCTATCGTTTGTAGAACAATCTCTAATAACTTATTTATCATCAACTCTTGATGGAACAGGGGTATTTCCTATAATTCCACCATCTATAATATGTCCTACAGTACAGAGTAACTTAGATGATTGTAATCCATTATCTTTAAATAATTATTTAGAGGGCATAATTAAATCATTGTGTCAAATTGAAGAAACTATAGGTGTTATTCAAGAAGAGGTACCTACTGATCCATATATACTAGGATGTCTTAGTGTTCCAGGTGCCACTGATGATCCTAATGCTACAAGCACTGATACACAAGCTGTAATACAAGCTGTAATTAATAAGGTTTGTGAAGTTGAGAAGAATCTAAATGACTTTGTAACATATGTAAATAATACTTTTGTTGCAATTTCAGATATAAATACATACATTGAAAACTACATAAATAATGATCCAACTCAAACTTTAATTAACAACAGAATGGTTCCCTTTTCTGCTACACCATATTTTGGAAGCTTAGGTAACTTTGATGCTTCTGGTGCTGGTATAGGTGATTGGGATAGAATATTTTTATGTAATGGTGCTAATGGAACTCCAGATCTTAGAGGAAGAGTTGTTGTAGCATCTACAACAGGAATGCCTGGAGGTGGTGGTCTTGATCCAGCTGTAGTTCCAGTACTTGGACAAGTTCCAGAATGGAGTTTAGGTACTACTAGTGGAGCGTATAGAGTAACGCTAGACTCATCTGAAATACCTCCACATACACATGTTTCAACTGTAACCTCTAGTCTTACTCCAAGTGCTCACAGTCACAAGATGGTTTCAATGGGTACTGCTAACACTCAAGATCCAGTTCAACCTGACCAACAAGTAAGACAAGCTTATTCAACTGGTGGTAATTTAGGATACGCAATGAGAGGAACATCTTCTCCAGCTACAAACGGATTAACAAGTGAAGTTACTCAAACTTTAAATGTTGGTGTATCACTAGCAGATACAGGAGGTGGACAAGATCATGCTAACTGGCAACCTGGATACGGAGCATATTATATAATTTACATACCTTAAAATAAAAACAAAATGGCATACTTACCTGTAAACCCTTGCTGCACTGATGTAGTTTTAAATAGCCCTTGTGGATGTACATCAAATTGTAACTGTTCTACAAACTCATGTGGAACAAATGGCCCTCTGTCAAGCACAGTTGTGTATGATGGTCCTACAACTCCATGTACAAACATAGAAGCTTGTGACACATTGAATGTAGCATTATCAAAAATAGATGCTCTTCTTTGTGCATTACAAGTTCAACAAGTTAAAAACACTCAAGAGATTGCTGCAATGAAAGCTCAAATAATTGATATAAATAATCAAATAACAAATATTAATAATAACTGTTGCTCATAATTATGACTGTACTTTTAACAATACCTACTATAGGTACCGATGCTGATAACTTTGAACTTTATTCAGATAAAGATAACTTTAGTGATCCTTTTGAAACAGGTATATCTAGAGCAGATTTATTAATTGGATATACTAGTTCTGTTGTACCAGACTATTCAAGTATAGTAAGAGTTACATCTAGCTTTAAGTGTATTAATTCTTTAGATATTACACTACAATAAATTAAAATAAACACAACAATATAAGATATGTTAATACAAATAACCATAACTATTCCTCCGTCTGGCATTGCTGGACCGTTTGATTTATTTTCAGATGCAGATGGATATGTTTCCCCTTTTGAAACACAAGTACCAGCTACAGAATTAGAGTCTGGTTATGTTGTAGAACTTCCTATAGGTGCAACTATTATTAGAGTTTGCTCTGTAGGTGACTGTGAAAATTGTATTGACATACCAACTAATTGCCCAACTACTACAACAACATCATCTAGTAGTACAACAACTACAAGTACTAGTAGTACATCTACTACTACATCAACTAGTTCAACAACAACAACAAGCACTACAGCACCACCTCCTTATAAGTTTAACTGGCAGTTGCAAAGTCAAACTCCATCAACTATAGGAACTGTAAATCTTAAAATAACTGTAGACGGAATATCTGTTGTAAATTCTACAATAACTGTAGGTAATACTATACAATCTGGTCAATTACTTATCCAAGCTGGAGCTATTGTACAAGCAACTATGACTAATGAAAAAGTTGGATCTTGGGATTTTGGAAACAAGGTAGTTAAAAATGGAAGTTTATATCAACCAAATGATATATGTAATCCTTGTGTTGATGAATTAATAACTCCACTTTTCCAATCTTATGTAATGGAATCTTTCAATCAAGACTGGTTTTTCGATGGTGTAGTTATAGTTCCAACCACAACTACTACTACAAGTTCTTCAAGTACAAGTACAACAACAAGTACAAGTACATCTAGTACCACAACTACTACAACTACGTGTGATTGTAGTTTAAATGGTCTTTCTGCGGTATATGTAGTACCACCAACTACTACAACAACAACAAGTTCTAATCCAATTGTAGATCCAGGAGGAATATCATCTCAAACAAATCCAAATGCATCAGATTGTTTCATAGCAATAGATAGTATTTGTTATATACAACATCAAGCAGTAGGAACAATAAGTGTAAATGATAGAATATTTAATAATCCTGGAGCAACTAGTCCATTTAATGGAAATGGGAACTACTATAAAATACGACTTAATACAAATGCTAGTGAATACTCTGCTAGAGTAAACAGTAGCGGATATATATTAGCTCCAATAGCAATATGTTTCTAAATAAAAAAAATAAACTATGGCAGCATCAAATGTAAGAATTAGCTTAACTTCAGCAGGAGTCTGTTCTGGACCTGTAAATATATTTTCAAATGCAGATGGTTTTACAACACCATTTGCAACAGGTATCTCAATAGCAATATTAACAGGACTCTTTGGTTTTTTAACACCTGTTCCTGCTGGTACAACTATAATTAGAGTTCAGAACGCAAATTTGAATTGTCAAAATTACGAACAAGTACTAATAACATAACAAATGACAGGAGCAATACAATTTTCACAACTAGGTGTAGATACAGGACCTTTTTACTTGTACTCAGATATAAATGACTACACAGCACCAATTGAATCAGATATAACTAGAGATCAATTACTAGCAGGTTATCCAACAGATCAAATACCTGACAATACAAAAATTATTAGAGTAGTCTCTTTTGGAAGCTGTATAAATACTGTAGAAATAATAGTGGAACCTCAATAATAAAAAGTCTTGTTTTGTTGGTTTTACAAGGCTTCTCCTAGGGTGTAATAGCCCTGGGAGTTTTTTATTTATAACTAAACTAGTTATAAAGAATAACCATCCTTAGTAAATTTATTTGTAATATCCAAAATAAATTTCATATCTTTACCATATTTAACTAAACCCACACCTTATGTCTTACTCTGAAGATTTACTTGTCCAGTTAAAATCATTACTAGCTTGGAAGAAAAGTAAAAAGTTTTATGCTGATAAATTAAATATTACAGAAGATGAAGTAAATGAGTTACTGAAAGAAATAAAAAAGCAAGATGAAGATCCTGCAGAAAACTTTATTAAAGAGGCTGGTAAACTTAATGAGCAAATTGAGTTTGTAAAAAAAGTAAACAATGAAAAGGGAACAATAGAGAGCACAATAACTCTTGACTTTGAGCCAAAGAATGATATAGAGCTAGCAGAGTTACACAAGATAGATTTAGAAAAGTATATAATTACTAACTATTGGTCTAAAGTTCTACCTACTGGAAAGTTTACATCTTCTATCTTTTCTAAAAGAAAAGGTCCACAAGATTACACAGCTGATGATTTCAGCAAGTTCTTAGAGAACTATAAATCAAACTACATTCCTATTCCTGCTCCTGAGATGGAGCTAAAACCTCTGGTAGATATTGAGTTATCTTTATCAGATTATCACTTAGCTAAAAGATATGTTGATGGAGATAATGATCCACAAACTAGAGCTAATAGATTTGTGCAAATAGCAGAAGCTTTAACTCATAAAGTTAGATCTATTTATAATATAAATAAAGTGGTGTTTCCTATATCTAATGATTTCTTTCATACAGATAATTATCAGAACACTACAACTAATGGTACTCCTCAAGATATAATATTAGATTATGCATCAGAGTACGAGATGGGATTTAATCTTTTAGTAGATACTATTAAAATGTTAAAGACCAATTCTAAACATGTTGAGGTTATTTTAGTACAAGGTAATCACGATAGAACTAAATCATATTACTTAGCCCATGCGCTAGATATATTCTTTAAAAAAGATGATAATATATCATTTGTTAGAGAAGAAGGATTGATTAAAGCAACTGTAGTGGGTAATACGTTTATTGGATTCCATCATGGTAACTGTAAGATTGATGCCTTACCTTTACTATTTGCTACACATCCAACTTATAGTAAGTGGTTTGGAGATGCTACGTATAGAGAAGTTCATACAGGTGACAAGCATCATTATATGGCAAAGGAAATAAAAGGAGTTAGGATACAACAAATGCCTAGTTTATCTGGAACAGATAGGTGGCATAAAGATAATAATTTTGTACATAGTGTACGAGCTGCTCTAGCTTTGGTTTATGATTTTAAAGTAGGCAAAGTAGCTGAATTTGAAGAAAGAATATAATTATGGCAACATTGAGAAAATTAGTTTCAGATATAAGATCTACACATAAGATCTTATCTACTGATGCGCTTATAACTGATAGAGCAATAGCATCTGAAGTTAGAGTTAACGCATTGACTTTAATTAAAAGAGAAACTAATATAAGAAAACTCTGGGCCAGTGATACTTTATTTACTACTATTCCTTGTTTGGAAATGGTTGAAGTCCCTATATCTGAATGTTGTGAGTTTGCTGATGAGTGTACAGTTGCAAGAACAAAATATAAACTCCCAAGAATGTCTGAAGGAAATTACCAATATGTAATTCAAGGTGTATATTCTATAAATGCTATGGGAGGAAAGGGTACTAAATTAAAAGAGATAACAATAAATAGATACTTAAATTTATTAAAGTTACCAATAATTAAAAAGCAAAGTTACTTTTGGATATCTAATGGTTATATGTACATTAACAATCCTTTATTAAAGTCAATAAGATTAGCTGCTTTATTTGAAGAAGATGTACCTAATGAAATAATGTATCCAGATTGTGATTGTGGAAGTTCTAGTTATACTGACGAGGATTACTGTAAGAACCCTTTAGATAAAGAGTATGCTCTTCCAGGTTACTTAGAACAACAAGTACTAGCTATGACATCTACAAAACTTTTATCTACATACTTCCAACTTAAAGATGACATGAGCAATGAAGGTATAGATGGTCAAGCTCCTAATGCACAACCTACTAATTAAAAATTGTATAAATGTCTAGAGTCTCTGTGGATTGGAGAAGTGCAAGTAAAGATAACTACAAAGATTTTTGTAAGAATAACCCTCTTGTAAATTTAAACTTTGATGAGTGGAGAAATATACTCTATACATTTAATGATTCCTTTAAACATCACATACTAGAAACAGGTGAAAAAGAAAAACTTCCCTGTGGGTTTGGAGACTTCTCAATAAATAAGAAGAAAAGAAGAAAAGTTAAAGGAGTAGGAGGAAAAGAGTTTATCAATCTTCCTATTGATTGGCAAAAAACTAAAGAGAAAGGTAAAGTTATATACAACTTTAATTATCATACTGAAGGATATTTCTTTGGATGGTTATGGTTTAAAGAGTCTGCAAGATTTAGAAATGCAGACCTTTGGTATTTTAAACCATCTAGAGACACATCAAGATTACTATCTCATTATATAAAAACTGATAAAAAGTACCAACATACGTACAACGAATGGAAAAAATAAGTTATGTCATACTATTATAAATATAATTTCGTATCACCAGAGCCTCTATATGCAACTGTAAAAGAAGAACTTAAAAGTTACTTTGATACTGGTGCAGTAGATGATTTGTTATTCCCTACATATTTAGACAAATGTTTAAAGAAGCTGGGAAGAACTACTTACATAATTAGTGAACAAGTTTTATTTATAGAAGACTTTGAAGCAAGATTACCAGATAACTTTCATGCAGTTAGAGAAGCGTGGATGTGTACATCTATACCAGGCAACCCTTATCCTTCTGCTACATCATTTTATTCACAAGCAGCTAACGCAACAACAATACAAATATCTCCACTAACAATAGGAGGAACTCCTTGTAATAATCCTGAGTGTCAACATCCAAGTTGTGATGGTACGTGTATGCCTGAATTAGTTCAAGCTGTATACAAAACAAACAATGAAATAGCTAGATCATATAGACATAGCTATTTATTAAAACCAGGAAATATATCTACTAGAAAACAATGCGATGTAAATTATAGAAGTGACTGGAACAATTTTGCTCCACCAGTTCGTGAGTTTACTCCTGGTTCTGCTACTTATGATTCTTTTGATATTAGAGACAATAAGTTTGTCACTAATTTTAGAAATGGTGTAGTTCATTTATTGTTTTATTCTGCTGAGTATGATGATATAGGTAACCAATTGGTTCCTGATAACTATCGTATAGCTGAATATGTAGAAGCTTTTATTAAATTTAAAGTGTTTGAAATATTAACTAATCAAACAAATGATGAAACTTTTAATCAGCTTCAACAGAAGTTAGCATACTATAAGCAGGAATATAATGAAAAATATATAGAGGCAGAGATTGAGGTTAAAAAACAAACACCTTGGGAAAAGCAAAGAAGAATTAAAAAAGATTTAAACAGGTTCAATATGTATGAGTTACCTAATCGAACCAATAGATACGGAAGTAGAAGAAGACGCAATAATTAAGAACTATGGCTAAAGATCAATCAAATGGTACTTCTGGGACATCTGGAAACTCAAGAAGAACCAATATAACGATGAACTCTGCAACTGCTAGAACAGGATTAAATCTAGACAGTTCAATTAATCAGGTTGGTCCTGGAAGGCTTACGTATGCTTTAAATGCTGCTATAGAAAACTTTGACTCTAGTTCTGTTAATTATCAGAATGAGCCAGGTAATGAGTTATGTCTTGTTTTTACTACTGGTTATAAATTAATTGGGGAACATTTTATTCCAGAAAAAAGAAAGAATATTTTCTTTTTATCAAACCCTGACACAGGAGGAAGTGAGATAGGATACATGGATAATAATGATTGTGTATATCGTGTATTAGTTAATGCACCTTGTTTAAACTTTAACACACAGCATCCTATTCCTAAAATTGTACACAGAATAACTAATTGTACAACAGAGATATACTGGACAGACGGAATTAACTCTAGAAGATACCTAGATATAGAAAACATTCCTTATAAACTTATAGCAGGAACACCTAGTTGTGATCCTGTATATGGTAATGAATTAGATTGTAACCAAATTAAATTACAACCTAATTTTTCCATACCTTCTTTAGAAGTTTCCAAAGTTGAAAATGTAGGATCTTTAGTTGCAGGAACTTATCAGTTTGCAGTTCAATACGCAGATGCAAGTGGTAATGAACTTACATCGTACTACTCTGTAACAAACCCAACACCTATTGCTGATGAGTTTGTAACAACAGTAAACTTTGACTATCCTGTTGGAAAGTCTATTATTATAAGTGTAAATGATTTAGATATAACAGGGCAGTTTCAGTACTTTAATTTAGCTGTAATAAAAACTATTAATAATATAAGCTCTGCTGAATTAGTAGGTACTTATAATATTGAAGAGCCCTTTAAAGATATTACTTATACAGGAGCAGATCAAACATCTATTCAATTAGCAATGATTGATATTTTTGAAAAGTTTCCATATTATGATATAGCTCAAGATGTTACAGCTGTGCAAGATGTTCTTGTATGGGACAATCTTACATCTATTGATAGAATTAATTATCAATCTATTGCTAATCAAATAGAACTTAAGTGGGAGACATATAGAATTCCAGCAAGTGAAAACTATGCAGATGAACTAAATGCTACTCACTTACGTGGGTACATGCGTGATGAGGTATATGCATTTGAAATAGTATTCTTACT